>Ga0126332_10000043_pt1 | contig 49575 bp, 46 predicted proteins | sample InaspJWI42metaG_FD_94482 | JGI IMG/M metagenome (GOLD analysis project Ga0126332, IMG submission 94482) | Marine gutless worms symbiont microbial communities from Oahu, Hawaii - Inanidrilus sp. 2 OAHU.JWI-42 metaG | ecosystem: Host-associated > Annelida > Digestive system > Unclassified...
TGCCGAAGAAAAATATCCCGGAACAGATTTGCGACTGGTCTACGAACTCGGGGGATATACATCCCCCAATTAAGCCAAAGGTGTCAGTTATTCTTCCCAGAGGTAAGGTGTCCTGAATTTACCAAAAAATCTTTGATTTAAGTCAAAGGTTATCCATTTTGCCCGCATCGCTTTGCGAGCGCTTGAAAAAAGTTATTAATCTTTGTGTAACGGAGTTGTAACGTCTTTTCATTTAGTTTTTCGTCCGGCCATCCTGCGCTAAAACCGGAACGTGCTTGACAACCGATCAGACCAAAAATTCTCTTTTTTTGATTTAAGTCAAAGAATAATTCCGACTTTGTTTGTAGGAAATTCCTCATAAATAATTTCGAAGTTGCGATTAACCGGATGAGTGAATTGAACCCTGTTTTACGGCCTTGCGCGATGCTCAGATTACATTCCTTCCACGTGAAAGAGACAGCATCCCTTGTTAGTGGCCGTAGATGCGTCTTTAGCCGAGCTTTGCGAGAAAAATCGCCTACAACCACCGTAAAAACCGACAACAAAAGCGACACCTTTACCGATAAGAAACAGTTTTAACACCCCTGTTACAAAAAAAAATGTTATTGGTTTTTAAATGATACACTAAGGAGAATCAATGCCCGTTTTCAGCTACCTGGCATACCCGGCACCGGGGGCCAAGAAGACGCTGCTCAATGATCTTGCAGCGCTTGAATATTGTGAGGCGACGCCGGCCGAAAATGAAAATATCCTGATCCTTGTAACCGACACGCCGGATGAAGAATCGGAGAAGGCGTTACAAAAAAAACTTAAAAAATTAAAAACGTTGGCATCTCTTGGCATGACCTTCGGTCATGTGGATTAACCTAAATTGAGCTCAACTTAGATTATTTAAACCGCATCTACAGAAAAAGGAGTGGCACATGAGTATCACCAGAAGATCATTTATCAAGACCCTGGCATTAAACAGTGCCGCCACTGCCGCAGCGACCCTGTTTCCGGGCATCAGTTTCAGTGCTTGGAAAAATGTCGACCCATCTTCGGGCGGGATTGAATGGAAAAAAACGCCCTGTCGTTTTTGCGGCACCGGATGCGGCCTGCTGGTCGGCGTTTCCGGTGAGCGGGCGGTGGCCGTCAAAGGCGATCCCAATTGTTCCGTCAACAAGGGGCTATGCTGCGTCAAAGGCTACCACTCGGTCCAGATTCTTTATGGCAAGGATAGAATCACCAAGGCGCTGGTCCGCAAAAACGGCAAGTTGGTGGAAGCTCCTATTGAAGAGGCCCTAGACCTGGTGGCCCGCAAAATGCAAGAAACGATCAAGAGCCACGGGAAAGACGCGGTGGCCATGTACGGGTCCGGGCAGTGGTCGATTACCGACGGGTATGTGGCCTCCAAGCTATTCAAGGGATGCATCGGGACCAACAACCTGGAAGCCAACGCGCGTCTGTGCATGGCCAGTGCCGTAACCGGATTTTTAACCAGCTTCGGACTGGACGAGCCCATGGGCTGCTATGACGACATCGATCAGGCCGACGTATTCATTACCTGGGGCAATAATATGGCCGAGATGCATCCGGTGCTTTTCTCCAGGATGCTCGCCAATCGCAAAAGCAAAGGGCATGTCGAAATAATCGATTTCACCACCCGCACCACTCGCACCAGCCAGGCAGCGGACAGATCAATCCTTTTTAAACCACAGACGGACCTGGCTGTGGCCAATGCCATCTGCTATGAGATCATCCGCAACGACTGGGTGAATTGGGATTTTGTAAACAAGCATGTTTCCTTTCATGAAGGCAAAACCAACATCGGCTATGGTACCGAGGACCATTTCAAGTTCCAAGACAAGGCTGAAACCGTTGATTTTGAACAGTACAAGGCCTTCCTGGCGGATTACACACCCGAGAGGGTGGAAAAAATATCCGGTGTTTCCGCCCAGGATATAAGATATTTAGCTTCGCTTTTCGGGGATCCGGATAAAAAAGTGGTCTCCTACTGGTGCATGGGTATGAACCAGCACACCCGGGGAACCTGGATCAACAACCTGGTCTACAATTGTCATTTGCTGGTGGGCAAGATCTCCCAACCGGGCAATGGCCCGTTTTCTCTGACCGGTCAACCGAGCGCCTGCGGCACGGTGCGCGAAGTCGGCACCCTGACCCACAAGCTGCCTCACGGGGTGGTTATGAAAGAAAAAGCGCGCAAGCTGGCCGCTAATATCTGGGACGTGCCGGTGGAAAACATCGATCCTAAACCCACTTATCATACGGTCGAGATGTTTCGGGCCCTGGACCGGGGAGATATCCGGTTCATGTGGGTTCAGGTGACCAATCCCATGGTCACCATGCCCAATTTGAACCGTTATCGCAATGGAGCCGAAAAGGATGATCGCTTTATGGTGGTGTCCGAAATTTATCCGACCCCCACATATGATGTGGCTGATGTGGTGCTGCCGGCCGCCCTGTGGATCGAGCGTGAAGGATTTTTCGGCAACTCCGAACGGCGCACCCAGCACAATGAGCAGATTATTCCCATGCCCGGTGATTGCATGAGCAATACCTGGCAGATCATCGAGGTGGCCCGGCGAATGGGCTTTGAAAAACAATTTTCCTGGTCCGAAAAAACCTATATCGAAGACATCTGGAATGAGTACATTCAGTTTCACGACTCGCCCAAGCATAGAATGGCGCCATTCAAAGTGCTTAAAGCGCGTTCGGGCGTTGTGTGGCCCTTTGTCGATGGATTGGAAACCAAGTGGCGCTACAACGCTAAATATGACCCGGCCGCCAAGGGAGATGATTTCCATTTTTACGGCAAACCGGATAACAGGGCCTGGATTTGGCTGAGACCCTATGAACCGGCGGCAGAGTCCCCTGACAGTGAATACCCTTTCTGGCTCAATACCGGCCGGATCCTGGAACACTGGCACACCGGCTCCATGACTCGCCGGGTCCCTATTTTGCACAAAGCCGTATCCGAATCTTATGTCGAGATCAATCCCGATGATGCATCCAGGCTGGGCATCGTCAACGGAAGCAGAGTTAAAGTCTCATCTCGCAGGGGTTCGGTGGTAATGAAGGCCAGCATCAACGGCCGGGGGCGCCCTCCCGAGGGTATGGTTTTTGTACCCTTCTTTGATGAAAGCTACTTAATCAATGAGGTCACTTTGGATGCGTTTTGCCCAATATCCAAACAGCCGGATTATAAAAAATGCGCAGTAAAGTGGAGAGAGTATGATGGAAAAGCCAAATCAGAAGGTGGGAAAGGTTTTTCTCGTTTTTGCCGGCCTCTGCATCATTGCGTTACCCTTGGTCGTGATTTCGGCCCTTTCCTTCCAACCAAAGGAGATGGAGACGGCCGCGATAGGAACGCAGAGCTTTGATTTTGATCAGGACGGGAAAGCCATATTCATAAACTACGACCAGTTATCCAGCGAATACCTGGCGGGTGTATCCACCGAACGGACCCTCAGTGAATACTACTCGCGCAGACAGTACCCCGGATCTCCGCCTTATATTCCGCATAAGGTTGAAGAGCCTGATTTGGCCCGGGTTGAGTGTCTTACCTGTCATGCTAAGGGCGGTTGGTCGGAAGAGCTTAAAAGACATACACCCATAACGCCCCACCCGGAACAGGAAGCCTGCCGGCAGTGTCATGTAACGATGACCGGAAAAGACCTGTTCGTTGACATTGACTGGATGAGCGTCGCAACGCCCCGGTTGGGCCGTTCGGAACTGCCCGGGGCACCGCCGCCCATTCCCCATGAACTTCAGATGAGAGGCAATTGTATCGCATGCCATGTGGGTCCGGGCACGGTAACGGCCATTCGGGTGGAACATCCCTCGCGGGGAAATTGCCGGCAGTGTCATGTACCGGAAACCAACGTGGAACCGTTTCAGCGTGAAACTAAGTCGTGACCTTATTAAATTTTAATCAGCCCCGGGGTTCAGTCGTACTTGCTTTAAACCGAGTGGTAATTCAAAACTGTTTCAAATATCGATATTTGTCCGCCTCTGGCGGATTCAAAATTAGGATTTTATAAGTTCGATCGGCAATCTGTCTCGATAAAGTTATTTTGCCGCAAGAAGTACGAAACATAATATCAACAGACTACTTCAGGTAAGTTATGAAGACACCATCGTTTAAAAAGTGCCTTTTCGGGATATTTTCTCTACTGCTCATTATCTTTTCAGGTTGGGCCGCGTATTCCGAACAAGGCGGCGTCAGACAGATTTATAAAAATGCGACCGCACCGTTCGATGATGAAAAGATGGTTCAATCCGTCCTGGCACTGCCGGAAAATACCGTTATGGTGAGAGCCAGATATCAGGGAGGTCTCTTCTGGACCGAGAGCCGCAAGGACAAGCTAGAGCGTTTTAAATGCAGTCAATGCCACAATAATAAACCTGTCAGGGTTGAGCTGGCTGCGGATATGGCCCATGGTGATATTAAATTAAATCATGGCAGCCGGGAAAAACCGCTATCCTGTTTTACGTGTCATAATAAGGAAGAGCGTGATTATCTGGAGACCGAAGGGGGCATGATATTGGACATGGATCATAGCTACCAGATGTGCGGTCAGTGCCATTTCAGACAACAAAAAGACTGGGTCGGCGGTGCGCACGGCAAGCGCGTTGCGAACTGGGCCGGCAAACGGGTCGTCCAGAATTGTGTATCCTGTCACAACCCTCACTCTCCACGCTTTGAAAAACGTTGGCCGGTAACTTATTCACCGCCTTTTAAAAAATAGGGAATTAGCATGGATCCCCTGAAAAATAAGAATGGTCATAAACCTAGTGAAAGCAACCACCGTCAGGGCAAACAATGCGGGCGACGGGAATTCCTCAAGGGAGCCGCAAGCGTCGCCGCAATCGGCGGTGCTGCAATGCTCTCGGGTTGCGGCAGCGGTATATTTGGCTCGAAAGAAGAGCTTTCCTTACGGTGGCAGGAATACTTCAAAAAAAACTACCGCCTCATGACTCAGGAAGAAAAAGATGATACGGTCCGGCGCCTTGAGCGGTTGGCCAAAATGAAAAGAGGCGTCGATGTCCAGATGAGCTCCAAGGCACCCATAGAAGGGGTTCTATTCGGCTATGCCTTTAATGTCACCCGCTGTGAAGGTTACATGGAGTGTGTGGCTGCCTGCGTCAAAGAGAACAACCTCGACCGCAAGTCCAATACGCAATATATTCGTATTTTTGAAATGGAACACGGCCAGATGTCGCCGGAGGTCGGCAACGGAAAATACTTCCATGAAGTGCCGGTTGAGGATCATTTCTATATGGGGGTTCAGTGTTTCCACTGTGAAAGCGCTCCGTGTATCAAGGCCTGTCCAACAAAAGCCACCTGGAAAGAACCTGACGGAATTGTCGTCGTGGACTATGACTGGTGCATCGGCTGCCGATATTGTATGGCAGCGTGCCCCTATTTCGGTCGTCGATTCAACTGGAACGAACCCCATGTACCCCCAGCGGAAATGACCAAAAAGCAGCATTATCTCGGCAACCGAGTGCGCGCCAAGGGACAGATGGAGAAATGTACCTTTTGTGTGCAGCGCAGCAGAAATGGCAGGCTTCCGGCCTGTGTCGATGCCTGCCCCACCGGCTCAAGGGTGTTCGGAAATCTGCTCGACCCCAAAAGTGAAATCAGGTTCGTCCTGAAGCACAAGAAGGTTTTCAGGTTTAAGGAGGATCTGGGAACGGATCCGAAGTTTTGGTATTTTATTGACTAACCGGCTAACGGGCCAACGGAACCACCGGCTCAACGGGCCAACGGGAAAACCGGCTCAACCGACCCAACGGGCTAAACGGGCCAACCGGCTAAACCGGCCAAACGGAGTTGAAGAGATGGCGCAAGAAGAAGTTATGAGGGAAAAGTCTCCTGAAAAAGGGATAATATCGTTTGTTACCGATGTCATCGTATGGAACCTATCAGGCGGTATCGGCTATCAGTTATATCTGTGTTTATTGGCCGCTATGGTGATGCTTGGTATCTATGCCTATGCCGTTCAAACGCACTTAGGTCTTGCTGCCACCAATTTGTCCGATATCGTCAGCTGGGGATTCTACATCGGTAATTTTACGTTTTTGGTGGGTGTAGCGGCGGCAGCCGTTATGTTGATTCTTCCTGCCTATATGTTTCGGGACAAGGATCTGCACAAGGTGGTGATCATCGGTGAAGGTGTTGCCAACGGCGCCTTAGTGATGTGCCTGCTGTTTATCACTGCCGATCTCGGCGGCCCCCTTAAATTGTGGCACCTGATACCGGGCATTGGAATTTTTAATTGGCCTTCATCACTGCTCACGTGGGATATCATCGTTTTAAACGGTTATCTGGCCCTCAACTTGCTGGTACCGGCCTATATCCTTTTTTGTCAGTACAACAATCGTGAACCCGATGAGAAGAAATACCGTCCTTTTGTTTTTCTCTCAATATTCTGGGCTTTTTCAATTCATCTGGTAACGGCATTTTTATATCAGGGGCTTCCTGCCAGGGCGTTCTGGAACAATCCTTTGATGGGCCCCAGGTTCTTAGCATCTGCTTTTGCGGCCGGACCGGCATTGATAACCGTCGTGCTGGTAATTGTTCATACTGCCACCACATTTAAAATCGAGAAAGAGATCTTTAACAAGCTGAGGCTGATCATTGTCATTTCGGCAATAATCAATCTCATCATGCTCTTTTCCGAGATTTTCAAGGAGTTCTATCTTCCCACCCATCACAGTCTGCCGGCTATCTATTTATATTTCGGTCTCAAAGGTCACTCGGCTCTGGTCCCATGGATCTGGACCGCGATCAGCCTGAACCTTATAGGCACGTTGACGCTGATCTGGAACCCGGGCAAGAATAATCCCAAGGTGCTGTTTCCAGCCTGTGTTCTGCTATTTATCGGTATCTGGATCGAAAAGGGCATGGGGTTGATTGTGCCGGGACAGGTTCCTTCACCTTTGGGGGAAGTGATTAATTACGCACCCAGTTGGGTGGAGATCTGTGTAGCGATAGGCATTCTGGCTGTCGGCATGCTGGTTGTCACCATGTTGATCAAACCGGCCCTGATAATTGAGCAGCGATTTGAAGCAAGCCATAGACGTTATCGATAATCCAAAGAAGGCTGGCAAAGCCGCCAATATTGAAACGGTATTACGGTAAGCGCTCTACTGATTGAGCATTTGCTGCAGGTGTATCGGGAGATTAATTGCATGTTGAAACCAGGTGCCATCCATATTTTCAATAACAGCGCCTGTAAAATCAGCCTGACTCAGATTGGCTTCTGAAAATATTGTTTCATCAAGTGTTACCCCCTTTAATGAGGCACCACTGAGGTTTGCCCGGGTAAAATCAGCTTCTTCCAGAGCGCTTCCGGTGAGATCAGCATTTTGCAGATCAGCGCCTGATAAGTTGCTGCCGATCATCACCGCACGCAACATATTTCCACGTTTAAAGATACTTCCCGACAGATCGCTGTTCGCGATATTCAGGTCCTTCATAAAAGCGTCTGAAAAGTCAGCCTGTCTCGCCTGGATGTAGTTGAATCTGGCCCCGAACATATAGGCCTTGTTCAATTTTGCTCCATCCATAGTTGCGCCATCAAATGTCGCGTGAAACAGGTTTGAGTTGCTGAAATCCGTGTCATTCAATTGGCATTCGCTGAAATCCGACCAGCGCAGATCAGCCCGGCGCAGGCTGGCTCCCGAGAGGTCGCAGCCGGTCAAGTTTGTGCCGCGTATGGACACGCCATCCAGCAGAGTGCCCCGCAGATCGATTCCGGAAAAAGATTTATTCCAAAATACACAATGTCTTAAATCAGTTTGCGGTTTGGGAGTATTGCAGTCCCCTTTCGGCAGTTGCTCCGCGGCTGCAATTACCCGGAAGAATAACAGCAGTCCGACAACAACAATGAGCCCCGATTGGAATCTGACTTTATTCATGAAGTTCCTAACCCGGATCCGCCCTGCTATTGAAGATTGAAGATTGAAGATTTGTGGATATCGCTGCGCTCTGTCATTTTTTATGTCCAATTAATTAAAATTGATCCGCCGCAGGCGGACTTTCAATCTTCAATCTTCATTCTTCAATCTATCCCCATGGGATCAAGTATTCCTTTTTTAACGATAAAAAACAAAACAAGTCCCAAAGTTACAAAACCTGCGATCATGAGCAAAGTAACTTCAATGATCTGCCGTATGGAAGCATTGCGCACATCTTTGAGTTCGAAAATGACTTCAGATACACCCAAGACACTGCCGGTTTCAATTATCTGGTCATTCAGCCCCCGGTGGCACTTCTGACAGCTCTCATCGGCGACAAAAGGCGTAACATAGCGAAATCGGGTACTGCCCAGCCAGTCCTCTCGCCCGCGTCCCGTCCGCAAAACCTCATTAATCAGCTCATCTTTGCTTTGCGGATCTTCATCGAACCTGTGCTGCTTCTCTACATGACTGCTGCGGATTAGTCGGAATTTAAAATCGAATTGAGTTTGAAGCGTTGTTAACAGATCTCTCATACTTTTCGGATCTGCACCTTCGATCATATGGGAAAGAACACCGGTCCTGATAAGCTTGGAGATATTTTGAGCGTTCTGCTTGGCCTCATCAACATCCCGATTATAAAATTCATAGGGCAAGATGACCAGAAAAAGTAAAACAAAGACAAAGGTTACCAAACCAAAAGCCATAAACAGCTTTTTTTGCGTTCCTTTTCCGGCAATGCCCTGATGGGAAGAATGTGTCATCTGGCTGAATCATTCCTTTTTCAGCACGTTGTTGCCGAAATGACGAAGTTCTTTTTCGGCTGAAACGAGTATGGGGTTTATTTAATTTTTGTCATATGAGCCGCGATAGCGGCTATTTCTTCGTCAGTAATACCAGTTACGACCGGGTGTTCGGTCATCAGCAGGGTGAGTTTGTTGGCTCGCTTTTTTGCAATTATGTCCTTCACCTGATTGACAAGGTACCGTTCATTTTGTCTGGCCAAATTCGGGTAATTGGGCGCAATGGATATCCCATTTTGCCCATGGCAGGTTGTGCAGAATTTATGAACATAAAGGGTTGCACCATCCTGGTCCTGGGCCGAGGCTATTAAGCCGGCCATCAAAAAAGTCAGCAAAGCCAACACACATATTTGAGAAGTTTGTTTCATGATTTACCTCCAAGAACTTTCAGAAGATAATATAGTTCAAATAAGTTTATCCAGGTATTTAACGCCATAACCAAGCGCTTCATCATCACAAATATCTACACAAAGCCCGCAGCGAGTGCAATCCGATGCATTTACATATTCAGATTTGCCCTGATTAACTGGAGCATTCAAAACATGGGGAACCAAACAGACAGTTTGACATCGTTTGCAGTTCGAACAATTTTCTTTTTCCCATTTTACTCGCAAAGGAGATATCAGGCCGATTAGCTGATAGGAGACACTCACCGGGCAGAAATAGCGGCACCAGGCCCGGCGGCTGAATATTATCTCAAAAATCAACAGGGCCATTACCCATAATAGCATTAAAGACGGTCCGTACACAGTAAACCGGCTGATAATTGCCACCGGATTGATGGTTTCAAAAACAGTAAATCCGGTAATCAGTGCCAACACCAGAAACAAGATGTAAAAAAAATAACGGATCTTGCGGTCGAATGTGTGGTTTTTGATGATTTTTTTCTTTTTAAGGATTTGATGTATTTTTTCCCCCAGTTCGGCCAGCCAGTGATAAGGACAAATCCACGCGCAGAATGAACGTCCGCCGAACATCAGGTAGATCAGAGAAATAGTCACCACGCCAATGATCAGGTTTACCATTATTATTTTACTGGACAGGATAACCTGAACAGCCGCCAGTGGATCGATCAGATGGAATCCCAGCAACCGGGAGCCGCTCAGAGTCCCTTCCAGAACTTGAATATCGAAGTAAAAGGAGGCGAAAAACAAAATGTTAAAAAACAGCAGGATTGACCAGCGAATATTTCTCCATTTGTGCTTGCGGTGTCCCGGCTGCGGAATATTTTGAGGACGCAGACCGGCCCCTTTGAATGTCTTTACTTTTTCCAGTTTTTTGCCTTCTTTATCAGGTCTATTTTTCATGTTTGAAAGTTTGTCCGGGGTTGACTACCGGCCATCTTTTCAGACCACTTTTGCCGTGGAGTAATTGTTATGGAGGCAACCGGCGTTGGACATTTTTCCTCGCAAACCCCGCAACCGACACAGGTTTTCCTGACAGAGGGCCAGAGGTATTTTCGACCGGTGTCCGGATCGGTTCTTGTGACAAAAACAATTGTTTTCTCGTCTTTAATCGGGCATTGATCAAGACAGACCTGACAAGCCTTTTGCGCCTGACTGGAAGATTCGACAAAATCGAGAATCCATTTTAGATCGGAATTCTTTAACTGTCTTGAAATTACTAACAGAGTTTCATCAGATATTTCCGGCAAAGAGAATCTGCTCTGCCATACTTTTTTTTCATCTTCGGTCAATCGCTTAACCAAGGCCGTCAGAATACTTTCTAATTCAGTTTGATCCGGAAAATATGTTCTCTTTTTAAGGAGATTCTCCAGCCGATAGACCAGATCGTTAACTCCCCGAACTGAAAGACAGGTATCAGGCCCGCTGATCACGGCCAGACCCATTTCCGCATCTTTGCCCAGTGACAGCTCGTGGGCCAGCGCACCTGTGGGACACGCCAGGACACAGGGCAAACCGCTGCATAAAATACAACCGCCCTCCCTTGGAACAATATAGGGAGTTCCAATCCCAAATCCCTGGCTGATCCCGGCCAGTTTAATGACCTGCGGGGGGCAGACTTGCAGGCACTGACCGCATTTGATACAGGAGGCCAGGAAAACATCCTCATCCAAAGCCCCCGGCGGACGCAGCAGCAGCCGGTCTCTTCTTAATAGTGGAACACTGACAGCGCCAAAGGCAATCGCGGTACCGGTTACAACCAGGGTCGAGGTCCTAAGAAACTTTCTCCTTGAAATAGCTGTGTTACTCTGCTTCTCTGTCACTTTTCACTTCTAACGGGATATGGCTCTCAAGTCTTTCGCTGGCCCTGATAATAGACTGTTTCCCGACATGCGTTTGTTAGTTGCTGCTGTCACGATGTTTGATCAGATTTTCATTGACCAAGGTTTGGCCGCTAATCATCCTTTTTTTCACGGATTCATAATCCAGCCCGTTTTCAACCGGAGAAAGCGTGGCTGCAAAGCCATAACCCATCGGGGTCTGAGGGTCTCCGGATATCCAGTTGGCTTTTTGCGCTTCAATCCACTCGGTGGTTTTGACGTCATTGACCCAGGTACGGGCTTTATCTTTCCAGGGCTGCCGGTCCAACCATAAAACAGCGCAGCCGATATCATCAAAAAAATAAGCCTTGCCGTTGGGATCGATCACCTGCGCCGAGTAATGACGTTCGCTAAGCGCCATTTTGCACTCTTCACAGGCCTCCCGGTCCCAGACAAAATCGACCGGAAGCTGTTCTTCGTTGCCTCCCTTGCAGGCTACGATTAAAAAGAAAAGAAAACCAAAAGCGATCGCTATAATATTACGTCTCGGAAATTCTTTAACGAATTGAAAATATGTCGTTTCTATAACAACATCCTCCAATTGTTGTCGCTGGAATATTGTTTTAAAAAAGGTTGGTTTTCGTTTTCAATTTCCATGATGGTAAGATTTGCGACAAACTGCCATCATCCCATTTTCCCAAAACCCATTGTTCCAATGTTCCACCATTCCACTATTCCAATTGAGAGCGAAGCGAACGAAGAGCAAGCCTTTCAACCTTCATTTAAGGACCAGTTTCTTTGCCATTTTATGCAGCTGTCCGGACTTGGCAGCATTGATCAGATACTGCCGGTTTATCATCTTAAAATGGATTATATCTTTTCCCTGGGCCTGTTTTTTTAATTCCTCAGCGGCCTGTTGGCTGTCTATCGGCAGAAACTGAATCCCCATCGGTCCCCTGATATTTGAACCGGTCACAAAATAGGCTTTATCAGCCTCAAGCCAGCCCCCTTTTAAATAATCCTTAAAACAAATCCCGACAACGGGTTTTAGCGTTAGTCCGGTCTTGTCAGGAAAATGTAAATACACCAGCAGCCCGATCGTACTGTCAAATGCTTCATAGCTGCCGTCCTTAAAGACCATCTGACAATTAAACTTTGGATAACGAGCCGAATACATGCCGCACAAGGGACATTTCTTTTCCGATTCGATTTTTTGGGGCTGAGAGAAACTGCCATTTGGCATTCCAAATACAACGATCAGGAAAAGTATTACCAAATATTTTTTCATCTACACCAGATCTCCCTTCTTAAAACGCGAAAATCCCAACCAGGAAAAAATCCAGCCCAAAGATAATGGATACAGTATGGTGAATGCCAGAAACCCCCCATACCCCATATGGTCCAGAATGACATAGGAAGCCGGACCCATTGACGTGAGTTCCGGATCAAATAAGAGCACGGCGCCGGCCCGAAAAACCATGATCGGATTCAGCAAAGACACGGCCACAATCACACTTTCTTCGATTTGTTGCTGAAGCATGAGACCGATCAGGATGACATCTATGAACAACAATAGAATCAGCCAGATCAAGATGGACAGCCCCAGACCCCATTCCTGCTTCTTGACCAGGGTTGATATAATCATTCCCAGTCCCAGAAAACACCAGGAAAGCGTCCCCAAAAAAATGGCATAATAACCGGCAATATGCCAGGGAATGGCATGGCTCTTAAACATCCCCCAGACAACTGCTCCCAACAACGCTGCACTGATCGGTATAAATATCAGAAAAAACCTGGAAAGAATTTTGCCCCAAAAATAGGCACCCAACGAGATCGGCATGGAAAGGAAATACTCGAGAATATTGGATTCTCTGTCGCCCACGACGCTTCGAACAGTTGAAATTAAGATCAGGATCGGCAGGATCGCAACGCAGAGCTGAATATAGGTTATCAACAACCTGCTCAGTCCGGTAAATCCCATCACTCTTGCTTCGGTAACACCCAGCACAAACAGCAGAATAACCGCTCCGCCGAACACCAGGCTGTAAATTAGGAACCATTTGGCCCGAACAGACTCTCGAAAATCCGCCAGGGTTACTTGAAAAAAAGTATTCATATTTTGTAACCATTCAGCCACTAAGACCCAAAGACACGAAGAAAAGGAGGATGCCAATCATCCAATGCATAAATAATGCACAAAAATGCAAAATTTCATAATCTTAGTGTCTTAGTGCCTTTGTGGTAATATATCTTAGCAGTTAACATATATGTATAGTTTATAAAGCCATCCTTCTTAGCTGATGTTCAACTTCTGAATGTGATTGGCAAAATGTGAAATGGAAGTTAAAAACCTTAATCGTTCGGCTCCAATAAAACTGCCTTTAAATTCACGTCCGCCGTTCACGTTGTTAAAACCCCAGTCTTTTAACATCCTGATGGCCGCTTCGTGATTTTTGGTCAAAGTCACCCGGCAGGCCAGCCTATGGTCGGCAAAACTCGATTGGTCGATCCGCTCATCCTGCACCACTCTGCCATAATCGATTTCAACAATTCGATTGATCAGATTAACAATTTCGTCAACCCGGTGGCTGCTGAGCAGCATTGTTGTTTCTTCCATGAACCGTATCAATTGCAGAAAAAAGGCCTGTCTGCCCTGGGGGTCTAAATTAGCGGCCGGCTCATCCATGATGAGTATATCCGGCTGTCGGCCCAGGGCCAAGGCGATCAATAACTTCTGTTTCATCCCCCCGCTGAGTTTCTGGAACGGTTTTTTCACATTTTCCTCGATGTCCAGCCCCAGTTTCGCCGCTGTTTGGTAAATGGCATCTATACTTGATTTCCGGGAGATGCCGGCTGAAAACTTCACCAGTTCCCCCACACTCATTTGAATCGGTGGTGGCAGCTGGGGGACATATCCAATTCTATCCAGAATCTCCTCCCTGTGGTGGCGAGGGTTTTTATCGAAAACAGCCAGTTCTCCATTAAACGTATATTGCCCCAGAATAGTGCGGATCAATGTCGTTTTACCGGCGCCGTTTGGTCCGATTAAAGCGATGCGGTCACCCCTTTTGACGGTAAAATTAATACTGTCAAGAATCGGAGTTTTGCCGAATTTTTTTGTAAGGTTTTTTATTTTTATCATTGTTTCAGGAAGTATCTATTATAATTATCCCTTTTTTCCAGTTCTTCCTCATTCTCTTCTTCCTCATCTTCCTGGTGATCTTCACCGTGTGATGCAAACCGGGCCGGCATCTCATCTCCTTCTTCATCGTCCTCTTCTAGATCGATTCGCGGGGGATCATAACTAAGATTTGCTTCTGAAAAAAGGACAGAGGCGGTTGGGGAAAAAACCGGTTTCCGGTCGGTCATCAGGCGTCTGGGTTCGGAGATGGGGGCCAGTTTTGCCAGCAGGTTGAGAACACTGACAACCGGGGAGCCGGAAAATAAAAGCATCCAATCGTTATCCATCCAAAGCGTATCGAGATAGATATCATGGTTGTGAACAAAATCTCCGTATCCGTCCCGATTCCGATCAAATCCCTCATAATCACTGTAATAATTTCCTTCCCAGTGGTTTTCGGAAGCAACGCCCTGGCCGCGTACGTGTACGGTTTCCAGGTTGTCGATAAACGCGTTGCCCTTGAAAATGTTACGGGAAAGGGTCGAGCCAAAATCAGCACCGACGACGTTGTAAGCGATTATATTTGCTTTTAAAAAATTGTACCGGTCCGGCTGAAAGGGAGAAAGATCAAAATAAAGCCCGGTCGTACAGTAGACAATCTTGTTGTTTCGTATCGTTATATTGTCAACTTCCTTGAATCCGATCCCGACACCGGTGCCGCCTAGGGAATATCTAACCGTATTTTGTTCAACGGTGACATCCCTGCTATACATCAAAAAAATCCCCACTGTATTATGGTGGTAAATGTTTTTTCTCACTGTATTGCCGCCGGAGTACATAAAATGCAGAGAATAACGATTGTTCCAACCTTCATTTTCTTCGATGATATTGTCGTTGGAATACCAGATGACCATATCCCTTGAATCGTGGATTTTGTTATGACGAAAGATATTGCGATGGCTGGCCCAGCCACGAATACCATCGCCTCTCAATCCCAGAGCGGCATTTTTGGAGGAGATCTCATTGCCGATGATCAGGTTATCGTGGGCTTCCTGAAGATCAATTCCGAACAGCGTATTTTCAATTTTGTTGTTGCGTATCCGATTTCGAGAAGAACGCACCAGAATACCGGCATCCACCTGATCATGGCTACCACCTGAATTGGTGATGATCAAGTTTTCGACTACAACGCCATCGGCTTTGATCAGCAGTACGGATCCTTTTCCCTGACCGTCAATCGTAACCCGGTCTTTACCATCCAGAATTACTGCTTTTTCGATAGTAACCGGACCCGCATATATGCCGGGATCGAGCCGGACGGCTTCGCCTTCAGTCGTTTGATCAATCAGCACCTGGAGTGACGCAGCCTGCCCGGCGACTGCTTGGGATGCAGTAAAGTTTATTATCAAAAGAAAAAGGATTGGAATTGCCTTCAAAATTATAGAACCCTAGTTGAATTTTCCTATTTTTCTTGATCGATTTTATAAACCAACAGTTGATTTTCACCACAAACAAAACCCTGAAAAAAATGCGCAGCATAAAATAATTAATCCGCGGAACTTAAATATAACAACATTCTTCAGTATTTCCAAAATAGCTTACAAACATGCAATATGCTATTTTTCGGGGCGGATTAATTATGCTGCATCCTTTAGCGCTTTGCGCCGGATCAAAACAGACAATATCAGCAAGACAAAAACCCCTAGAAGGAAATAAAAACCGATATAGGGGTAGGAATGGGTCGTAAACTGGGCGACTTTCCCGTCACCAAGGACCGTGGGCATAAAGGGTTTTACCTTAAACGCTCCCCAGGGTTGCAGATTGTGCCCGAACCAGTACAGCCACTTGCTGTAAAAAAACAGATAGTACCACGGAATCAAGGCGGGAATAATCCCGAGCAGCCACCAGCCGGGACCCTTGTAAAACAAATAGACGCTCAGCATGATGAACATGAGGAGATAAACGAAAGGTATCGTTCGACGGACAGTTATGGCCCCGGCTTCCATGGGATTCATACCGATGTAATGGTTAATGGTGTTCATTTCGCTCACCTTGCCGCTCCAATCCGTTAAATTGAAGAAAATAGGAATGCCGTCCGGAAATGAGGCCTTTGGATACTGGGGCGCTTCCAGCGACACCTTCCAGATGGGCATGGTTTTATATCCGATCAGATATGCATAAATACCGGTGGGATGATATTCGTATATTTTTTCTCCCATCAGGGATTTCAAATATTCACTGGGGGGTGCGTAATATTCGGTACCCTCCGGAATCAAAAAGGCGAACGGTTGAAAAGACTCGTTTTCCTCGATTGCGTCCTCTTCATCCATTGCCACCGGATCACGGTATTCGAACAGCGGTTTCAGTGTATAGGTTGCCAAAAGCAACAGCATCGCAACGACTGCCAGAATATTGCTGAGCCTTAATCTCTTTATTATACTGCCATTCATTCATTACCCTCTCTAGACGTCTTTATAGGCCAAGATCTTAAAATTTAGGTCAAGCCCGCCCTGTCGCGACGAGTTGGTCATTTGCAGGGATATTGCCTTTCATCGGAAACAAAATCCAGAAACGATTGGCACATCATTTCGGTCTGGGCCAGGGTTTTCGTTTCAAATGTTTTTGCAAGTGTCAGGCCGATGATAGATGCTGGTCACTGGATGCTGGATGTAATAATGAATTTTTCTTTTTTTGGTTTATCCAGAGTCCAGCATCAAGAATCCAGCATCGGCCCGCATCAAGCAACAGGACAATTTACGCCGTCAACTAGTCGGTTTGAGGCGGATCTTCGATAGATCTGTTAGCCGTTAGTCTTTCAAAAACGCGGGCATATCTTCATCCTCTTTTTCCTCACCGAGATCCCAGCCCTCTTCTTCCTCTAATCCCACCGGCATCCAATCCCCCTCCTGCATTTCGAACCGACCGGCATAATCCGTCACACTTTTCATATCGAGAAATGAAAACTCTTTGATCTGTTTGACCATATCGGGATTGGCATTTCTCCTTTTGCCTACCTGGATCCAGCTGAATTGCCTGATCAAATAAAGCCAAGTCTGGCCCGCCAGGACCGGGAAATACCCTGGTTCCATTTTACCCTCGTCCACAGCGACTTTCTCTCCTTCCTTGACTTCGACCGGTTGTCTCCAGTTGCCCTGGCCATGGTCGCCATGGCACCGAACACAATTTTTCTCGTAGAGTGTTTTGCCTAAATCCAGGTCGGTTACCCATTCTGCGTTTTCAAGTATTACCGCCTGATGCTTTTCCAGTTCCTCGGCCCCGATGAGATTTTTTACTGCCTCCAGGAATTCCGCTTTACTTTTAAAATCCTTTTCTTCAATGGTTTTCAGTTTCTTGAAATTTTCGTTTCCCACCTGCTGCTGAATCCTGTCAAGGGATATGGGCCACACCTCTTTGCGCAGGTTGGATAAATTCCAGGACGGGCCGCCCGGTCCTGTCCGGGGAATGGGATTCATTTTCAATGTCTGAATATAGGAACAGACATCACGGATATCCTGGGCGCCTTCTATTTGCATGGCAAAAGGATACATGGTTGGATTGTCACGGTTGCCGGCCCGGATATCGGAGATTTGCTTAATCAGAACCGTCGTGTGCTGGCCGGCCAGTTGCGGAAAAACCCCGAGGGGGTCACCCCAGCCGGTGGGCTGATGACAGGCGGCGCAAACCGTATAAATTTCTTCACCTTCCTCAATGTCTCCCCCAAGTGTCAACGCTTCCAGCGCTTCTTCGGCGGTGGCGCGCCACTTGCCACCGGGAGGAGTCTTGAGAAGCTTGGCGGCCTTTTCGGCCTGGGCCTTTCTCACTTCCTCGGCGCTCATGGTTTTTTCTTGCCCGGCGGCGTAAATGGACAGGACAACCAGAAAAAGGGTTAAAAACACTGTGATCAGGGTCTTGTAGTATTTCAACATAATTTTGCTTTTCAAGAATTTTCCCTCCTAATTATAATTTACCCCGTAAAGGTTTATTCTCCATCAATCCTTAACATTAGAAAGATATTCGGCAATACGCCTAAAGTCCTCATCGGTAATTTTATTACTTTCGATGTAAGGCCGTATGCCTCTCATGGCCTCTGAGTTGCCGTTTGTTCGTCGACCTTCGAGTATGTCTTTCATTTGATGGTACAGGTATAACTTTTTGTTACCGGCATGCCGGGGATAATCTTCAAATCCAGGGATCAAATCCCCTTTGCGGTAATAGAGCCTTCCGCCGATTTTAATAATGATATCCTGGTATTTGTCGGTATCATCTTTTCCCAGCAGCTCTTCAATGGCCTGGATGAATTCGGCTTTGACATTGTATTTTTTCTTGTACAGGGGTATCAATTTCTTGACGGTAGCAACGGGCATTCCCTCCTTGACCATCTGCCGGTACATTTTTTTGGTTCTCAGATAATACCTTTCTTTCGTTTCGGTGCGTACCATGCCTTTTCCCTGGGGGCCGTGGCAGGTATGGCAGGTCAGTTTTTCAAATAACACAGCCCCATCTTCCGCGTAGACAATGGCTGTCGGCGAAAATCCTGCGAGCAATACAAACGCTACCGTTAAGAAAAGAAATGTTTTCATGATTCACCTTGATTTAAATACCATAAAAAAAGTAGGTTAACACCAAAATTTTTTGAACGATAGCCAATAAGACAGTTCGGTTGATATCTTATATTTGCAGGTTGAGTCGAGACCCTTTCATCTTAATGTTGGGTTTACCCGCCTCTGGAGGGTTTCTCCGCCTCCGGCGGATCAACCCAACCTACGAGACTACCGATTTGTTTAGTTTTTGTCCAGGGCCGCAACCCAACTTAAACCGACCAGGGGATTCAGATTACATAATCGTTTACAGGTTCAGCCTGCGACGAGTTTCCCTCGACGTGCTCGGAGCCTGAGCCTGTCGAAGGCAGCCGCGTCGAGTTCACCGTTCTGGGTTAACCTCTGAACCCTGAACCGTCGGACCTATGAACTGCTTCCTATTCACCATCCACGATTTTTTTGGCAAAAATCCCGCGGCTGGCGCATTTGACCAGATACTGCCAGGCCATTTCCTCATTGAGGAAAGCATCGTACCAATTGCCTTGCGCAGCGACATTTTTAGCTTTTTCGCGATATGGATAATGAAGCTTGAACTGTTCCACCGCATCCCAGAATTGCAATGCGGCTTTTTTGTTTAACAGCTCCGGCATAACGGCGTCCTCGATATCGTCCTCCTCTTTGTCCCAGTTTTGTTCCATATATTTTTGCACTCCCACCGCAGAACCCACAGGGTCGTCAGGATTGCAGATATTTGTGGAGGCGGGGACCAGTCTGGGGCACACATAGTTTATCACGCCGGCGATAATCGTGATGGTGCCGTCGTTCTGTTTCACTTTTTCCTGATATTTCAACTCCCAATTTTCCCCGGCAGTTACGTTCCCGGCCAGGCACAGGAACGCAATCAGCGTAATAATTGAAGAGACCAGTTTAATAATGTTTGTTTTCATGAGTCATCTCCCTATTGTTATCGGTCCAATGTAACATAGACCGTGAAAAATGCCAGGTTAAGCAAAAAAAGATTCCATAGGATTTACGGTTTGACCAGCAGATACCCCATCATTTCCAAATGCAGGGCCGAACAAAATTCAGAACAATAGAACGGGAAAACACCTGACTTATCCGCTGTAAATTTGAAGGTATTGGTTTCACCGGGCTCCAGACTGCCGTTAACATTGTAAAGGTAAATGGAAAATCCATGGGTCTCATCCTGCGCCCTTTCCAGGTTGGTCACGTGCCAGGTGATTTCATCACCGACGTTCACTTCCACGATTTCAGGACTGTAATGACTCCTGATCAGGGTTGAATTAACGGTAACCTTGTTTCCTTCCCTGACTATTTTTTCCCTTCCCGGCTTGACACGATTTTTGAACCATTTTTGCTTGAAGCGTTTGATCGGTTTTAGTTTGTCGGCCTTGATCATGACCGCGTAATGGGGTTCTCCCAGGGGCAGCGGCATATCATAAATCACCGACATGGGTTGACCCGCTGTAATGTCAATCAATTGATGGTTCTGGGGATGCAACGGGCCTACCTGCTGAAACCGGTCGATGGCCAGTTTGTTGAGCGCAATCAGGTACTTGCCATCAGGTGAAACGGTATCGCCTTCGGCTGCAACCAGGTGCCCCACGTTGTATTGGATGGGCACCTTTTCGATCAGTTTCAAATTCAGGTAATCCCACCTGGCGATAGCCGAATCCACAAACAAAGACGTATAGGCAATCCCTTTTTCTTTGTCATACTGGGTATGCAGCGGTCCCAGCCCCAATTCCACCTGCCCGTGCAATGACTCTGTCATGCTGAGAATAGGAATATCATACGGGTCTTTGCCGTCGAACGTCTTGCTTTCGATCAATTTCATCATCTTTTTGAAATCGTACACGGATACATGGGTATCCAGTTTTCCGGAAACCGTCAAATACTGCCCGGATGGATCAATCATTACCCCGTGAGGACTTTTGGGTTCCGGGACCAAAAATAGGGCGTTGTTGGCCACCATGGTCTTAATCGAAATCACCGGATGACCGTGGATCCTGGTGTAGTTTCCTTCTTTGAAAAGTTTCTCGGCGGTTTTCAGATTGATCATGTGCAGATAGTCGGTGTCTTTGGATGACATTCCGGCTTCATGCGGCAATCTGTCTTTCCACTTGGTGTTGCCCGGTCCAAAACCCCCGATATATCTTTCTGTATTGAAGGAATTGGTGAAGACCCAGCCCTCACTGACTTTTTTACCGGCATCCGACAGGTCCTGGCTGTAAGGCGGCAATTCCACGGAAAAAGAGGCATCCGGGAGTATCTTGCCTCTCTCCCTGCTGAATTTCCACATGGTCATGGCACCTCGGTATTCTTCATTGAATAGATCCAGCGATACGTATTCATTGGAAAAAGGCGCAGGGTACTGGGAGGCCTCGATAATATACTCCGTATTGGGCGTCACAAAGGTGGCACCATGTTGATTCTTCATAATCGGGTTGGGCACAATCTGAACCGTACTGAAGGTCTTGAGGTCGATAACCGCCACACGCGGATTGGCCTTATCATTGATAAAGCAGTATTGGCCATCGTATTCACCGTTGGTCTCGGAGATTGCCGGATGATGGGTGTCGCCCCAGGTTATTTTTTTGCCCCTAATGCTACCCTGCTCCAGAATTCCCACACTTTCCACATCACCGTAGCCATATCCCTGCCAGGGTTCCGGGGTGAAAACCGCAATGTATTTCAGGATTCTCATCGAGGGCACGCCATAAACAATCACCTGTCCGGATTGCCCCCCGGACGAAAAGACAACATACTCGTCAATTTTCCCGGACGGGGTGTAGGTTTTGGCTGCGGCCAGTATGTCCGCCTGGGAAAGCCCCCTTGCTTTCATAACCTGTTCCAGGGATTGTGCACTTGCCGCTGCACCTAATCCCAGAACAATCATGCTGATAAGAACAAGCTGAAACGAATATTTCAATTTGTGTAACATTTGATCCCCCTTCCTCTCTTTAAAGTATTAAAAAAATGCCTACCATCTATTTATCGGTTCAATTTCAAAACCATTCGGCGGACTACATGAATAGATGAGGCTGACTGAAAATCATCCTGCATGAATTTCAATCATTACCGAAACGACAAAATCCCGAATCTATTCTCGTTCAACGCGCAACGACGATTTTTTATAAATAAACTGGCTCAGGTGACCCAGCAGAGAAAATGTAAACACCGCCCCCCACAGCCCTGGAAGGGATAAGAGTAAGATAACTACTGTCCAGGCAATTAAAGGGAAAACCGCATTCAAAATATCCATTTTATCTCCTTATTAACGGTTACCACAGCGCTAGTGTTCGATCGGAGTTCTGAAAAAAAGTGAGTCCGAAATCGGGACCGCCGGTACCCGCTGCAGGAACCAGAAACAGGTCAACAGAAAAATACCAAACACGCCCAGTGTAATTGAAACATCATATAAATTCGGGGAAAATCCCGGAAGCCCCTGGCTTGCATCTATTAAACCCGCGCGCGCGTTATTTTCCTGGATGGACGGTACTATCAGGAAATATTTTTCCAGCCAGACCCCGACAAGGACCACCACGGCAATCAGTCGCGAAAACCAGATCGATTTGCAGGCCGTGCGGCTCATCAGCCCGAAAAAGGGAATAAAAAACAAAAGGAAAAATAGAACCCAGAACATCCATCCCCATTCTACGGATTGCATTCTCAGGATCAGGTAAGGGGTTTCTTCGGGAAGGTCTCCGTACCAGATGACCAGAATCTGGGAGAAGACCAGATAGGTCCACAGGGCACAGATGGCAAACGTCAGTTTGGCCAGATCGTGATAACGGTCGATGGTGATATATTCATCCAGTTGAAATTCTTGGCGGGCAATTCCGGCAATAATCAACAAGGCCGCGGCGGCTCCGATCAGGTTTGCTACTGCGTACTGCGCGCCGAACATGGTGCTGAACCACTCCTGGTCGAGGGACATCATCCAGTCAAACGCCAAGAGCGTGCTGAGCAGGAAAAAAAGCAGTGCCAAGGGCGGTGCAAGCGTTTTCGCTCTTTTTTCCGCTCCGGCCTCCTCCTCTTCTTGAGAACCGTAATTTTTAACAAACCGGTCGGCAAAAAGATTACTGAAATCGCTGAGTTTCCCGGCCAGTCCGATATCCGGTCGGATCACGGTTTTCAAATAATAAATGCCCCCGGCAACAAATAATCCCAAAAATACCACATTGCGGATGATAAAAAATGGAAAGTTCAACCACCCCGCCTTGGTATGAATTACTTTGTCATGGTCCATCCACTCAAAAAAATGGTCGGCGCCGAAAAAAAGCAGGCAAAGCAACAAAGCACCGATGGGAACAAAGGCACCCAGGGCCTCTGCCAGGCGTTTGATCGGTCTCCCCCATTGTGCACCAGTTATGGTAAAAATTATAGAAAATGCCAGACCGCCCAAGGCGATGCCACCGAAAAATATGGTGTTGACAAGCAGCGCCTGCCAAGCGAGGTAGGACCTGTTGCCGATCAACCCCACCACAAAGCCGATGATACCGACAGCGACAAAACCTAACAAAAGTTTTTGCAGCCGATCGCTGACGCGAAAACGCGTCTGCTCCAGCAGGGCTTTCATTTCGTTGTCTCTGCTCATTCCTGCTTCTCCAATTCACGAATGTAATTGACAATATTCCATCTTTCCCGGGCGGCCACGGCATATCCCATTGCTGGCATCACCGCGCCGCCGTATTTGGCCTTATGGTAGATATACCCGTCACTGAAAAATGGGGTCAGTGAAATAACGGCCGGGGCAATCATACCCAGATCATTGATTTTGGTCTTGGCAAAGCCCTCTTTATTGATTTCCCGGGTTGATCCGTGACAGACCGCGCAGTAGGTGTCGAATTTCAGCTTGCCGTCGGCAAGCGATGCCGCGTCTGTCTTAACGGGATTGATCGTTGCTGTCGGTGAGATTACATCCTTGATTATTCGACTGAAGCGGTCGTTCGGATCCTCGATTTCGCTGCCGTCGATGGAGACGGTGCCAACGACAAACGCGTTCATGCTTCCCGCTTCCTGGGGTTTGATACTGATCTGGTTCATCATGTCATAAAACAGGTTAAACAGTGTCGATTTTGCCGGTAGATTGGCCGCAACGAACAGGACCAGCACAAAGATGCCGGCAACCAGCATAATTTTAGCTTTCAAGATTAACCTCCTCGGCCCCGTGCTTTTTAAAAATATCTTCCAGCCTCTCTAAATCGTCGTTTCCGCAGTTGACCACAATACCGAAGCGGTCACGCATAAATCGGTCATAATCCCTGTACTTGCGACTTTTGGGAACAGGATGCTTCCAGGTATCCCACAGGATCATCAGGACGATGGCCCCCATGGTAAAATAGATGGCCATGAGCACGGAAAGTTCAAAAGCGATGGGCCCCATAATCGGTACGGATACAATCGGTTTACCGGATAGCGGCAGGATCCAGTCGAGCGCCATCTTCGTCATGATCAGCACGGCCAGACCAAATCCGACAAAGGCACCGGCCAGCGTCGCAAAGGGTACCCGGCTTTGGGGATTGCCCAGGGCATGATCTATTTCGTGTCTTGCACACGGCGAATGCGTAGTTATTTGATTGAAACCAGCATTTTTCAATTCCTTAATGGCGGCGCATGTGTCATCCAGATACTCGAAGGTTGCCCAGGCTCCTGAAAATTTCGTCTTCATTTTTTCTTCCTTATTGGGGGTAAAAGGGTTTCTTTCATTTCAGCGATGGCGATGGAAGGCGTAACTTTCACAAATAGAAAAAACCACATAAAGAACCAGCCGAAACCCCCGATGGTGAGCCAAATCTCCGCCCATTCAAACTGGTAACTCCCCCAGGCAAACGGAGCGAACCCATGGGCCAGGGAAGAGCCGATAATAACAAAACGTTCCAGCCACATGCCGACATTGACCAGAATCGAGATGATAAACAGAGCGGCAAGATTCGTTCGAACCTTTTTATAAAAGAGCGTAAGCGGCACAATACTATTGCAGGCGACCATCAGCCAGAAAGAGGTATTCATCTCTCCGAAGGGGCGAAACCAGAAGAGTGCTCTCTCAAATTTCGCCCCACTGTAATAGGCGATAAAAAATTCGACGACGTAGGCGTAGGTGACAATCAAACTGGTAAAGATGATCATTTTGGCCATGCCTTCCAGGTCCTTAACCTTTATAATCTCCTTAAAATCGGGAAAGACCTGGCGCAACGGAATCATTATCGTCAATACCATCGCGCTACCGGAAAAGATGGCCCCAGCCACGAAATAGGGCGCAAAGATGGTTGAATGCCAGCCGGGAAGACTCGACATGGCAAAATCCCATGATACAATCGAATGAACGGAAAAAACCAGCGGAGTGGCAATCGCGGCGAATAGCAGATAACCTCGCATATAGTGTAGCCATTGGTGGTTGGTCCCCCTGAAACACAGCGCCGGAATACTGTAACACAGGCGTTTAATCCCCTTGGATTCATCACGTACGGCTGCCAAATCGGGGATCAATCCCAGTACAAAAAAAGCGATGGAAACGGACATATAGGTCGAGATGGCGAAAACATCCCAGAGCAGGGGAGATTTAAAGTTCACCCATAACTCACGTTGGTTGGGATACGGCAGGGTCCAGTAAAAAAACCAGGTACGCCCCAGATGAATGGCGGGGAACAGGCCCGCGGTCATCACCGCGAAAACCGTCATGGCTTCGGAGGCCCGGTAGATGGAATTGCGGAAGGGCGCCCGCACCAGATAAAGCACCGCTGAAATCAGAGTTCCGGCATGACCGATTCCGATCCAGAAAACGAAATTGGTGATATAAACTCCCCAGGCGATCGGGTGGTTGATCCCGCTCCATTCCAGGCCATGCCGGACCTGAACGACCCCGGCAAAAAGTCCCATGCTCAGGGCCCCGAGAATCAGAACCATGCTGACCATCCAGGATCTGCCGGGCGGTTCCATGGAGTTTACAACTTTGTCATTGATACTTCCATACGTGAGCTGATTCAATGATCCCCCTAGTGTCCTAAAAATTATTTTTTTTTAGGTGCCAAAAAATTGGATTGAGTTACTTTTACCGTCTTCAAATGATTGAAGATTGTCGATTGAAGATTTAAGATTTAAGGTCCGCCTTCGGCGGATCATTATTAAAAAGACGGAGCGAAGCGACATCCACAAATCTTCAATCTTCAATCTTCAATTTTAAATTCTCCGCCTCCGGCGGATCCGGACTACGCCTTTTTATTTTCAGGATTCACTTTTTTCAAATAGGTGATTGCCGGTTGAAAATTCAGTTCGGGCAGTTGAATATATTGGCGTCGACTTTTCGCCTTGATCTGTCTTATTTTGCTGTTTTTATCCTTAATGTTTCCAAAGCTGATCGCATCGGCCGGACAGGCCTGCTGGCAGGCCGTCTGAATTTCACCATCGATCACATCCCGCCCCCGGTCTTTGGCCAGATCTTTCATCTCCCTGATCCGGTGATGACAGAAAGTACATTTTTCCATCACCCCTTTGCTACGGACCGAGACGGCCGGATTAAGCTGCATGTGCAGCGGGCTCGGAAACATATAGTCCCGCCAGTTAAAACGTCTCTGTTTATAGACGCAATTGTTGGAGCAGTAACGGGAGCCGACGCAGCGATTATAAATCATGGCGTTCAAGCCGTCCGGAGACTGGTAGGTGGCAAGCACGGGACAGACCGGTTCGCAGCCGGCATTATCGCATTGCTGACACATCTGGGGCGTATAGTAGGTTTCAAGCCGCCCGGTTTGCTGGTTGGTTTCAAAATATCTCTCAATCCGAAGCCAGCTCATCTCCCGGCCGACATTTGCGCGGTCCTTGCCGACCAGCGGTATATTGTTTTCAGCATAACAGGCCGCCACGCAGGCGGTACAGCCGGTACATCGATCCAAGTCAATGATCATCTCCCATTTGTAGGGATCGTGATAAACGGGTGTTTGCTTTCCCACCCTTTTGACAGCTTTTCTGACGTTTTCTGCTATGGGTTCATAAAAACTCTTTTTGTTTTCACGCTTTACCGTATAAAAACGTTGCAGACCGTGATGTTTTTGAGCGTGTTCGGTATGCTGCTTTTCATTGCCGCCAGTGGACATCACCTGTACAAATCCCCTGCCTTTCTGACCGCGGTCGCCAAATCCCGTTTTGTCTTCAGTATCGGGCGTTGCAATATCTAAACGATACTGCCCGTCCATGGTTACCAGATAGGCCTTCTTTCCCGTGGGTTTGATTGTCACAGTTTCCCCGGCAAAAACAAAATCTCCGGATAGGTTGTCTTTACGCCAGGGCATGAGAGTCATGACGTTGACACCAACCGTTTTCTCCTCGACTTTCAATTCCGATTCCAGAACCGGAAGCAGTTTACTTCTGCCGTGGCTGGTCTTGTAATTGGGAAACGGCACTTTACGACCCATGCCGGCCGGCATGGCCACGGTCTCTTTATCGATACCGTAAAAAACCCAGGCTGCCGCCTGGGCTTTTCCAACAGAGCTGGTAATTTCGACCAGGTCACCGTGCCGTATTCCCAGTTTAACGGCGGTTTCGGGGTGAAGTTCGATCCAGGAATCCCAGACCACCTGGGTAACGGGATGCGGTATTTCCATCAACCACGATCTGTTCCCGCCCCTGGCATTGGCATTATGCAGATTCGAGTTAACGGCCAGCAGGTTGAGTCCGTTGGTTTTCTTCTGCGGAATTGAAAACTCAGCCACAAATACCTCCGGGTTAAGAACAACCCCTGAGGGCTTGAAGTTTTCATAGTGTCCGCCTTTTTGCAGCGACTTTTTCCAGAATTGATCAAACGGCAGAGCTATGTCGAGTTTTTGATGCAAATTTTTCCAGGAGGCTTTGATATAGACGCGGTAATTCGGCGCTTCAAAACCGTCAACACCAACCAATCGGGCCAATTCAAGCATCAACTCACCGATTTGCATGGTATCAAATCCCGGTACCTGCGCCATGACCGGTTGCTGCAGAGCAAAAATACCGTTTCGTGGTCGGGCATCTCCCCAGCTCTCTAAGAAATGAGCCGTCGGCAGGTGCAAATTGGCAAGTTCGGAGGTTTCATCGTTTTCCGTAGACAGTGAAACCACAAAGGGAACAGCCTTCAACGCCTCTTTGAATCCCGAATTTTCAGGCAGCGTAAATACCGGGTTAACATTTTCGATAATCACCAGCTGATAACGCCCCGCTTTCATTGCAGTGACAGCCGATTCCAGATCCGTCATACTGCTGCCGCCCAAACGGTAATCTGCACCGAAAACAACGGTATTGCCGATATTGCCGGCCACATAGTTTAGTATGTTCACGGCGATCTGCAAGCGGGTGGCATTCGTGCCGGCATTACAGTTGCCCCCGGCCATCGCCAGGCTGTGTCCGTTTTGCCCGAACTCTTCGGCCATCCGGACGAGGGTACCGGGGGCCAGTCCGCTCTGCTGCTCAATTTTATCTTCAGAATAACCGCTCAAGAGCTCCTGGAGATTTCGTTTCTCATCGCCAGAAATATGTCCGGCCCGTTCAAGCAAAATACGGCTAAGGGCCAGGGCGATCATAGTTTCATGACCTGCCGGGCAGGAGAGCCATTCATCGGCATTGGTGCCGGTCAGGGACATGTGGGGTGCAATATGAATATATCTGCCCTTTTTTCTATTTCGATAGCTGTGCATGCGGGTATAAGCTTTGGTCAACTGAATAGGGTTCAGCCAGCTCTCCAGAAAATCAGCTCCGAAATTGATCAGCACCTGAGCTTTGTCTATGGCAAAATGGGGAATCTCGTCTTTGCCAAACACGATGCGGTTGGCTGTCTTTAAACTGTTAACCGGCGTCAGGTCAAATTCCAGATACGTTCCGCCGCCCATGCCTTCAATCCAGTTGCTCAGCATCTGCGGGAAAGTCCCGCTTCTGGGCGGACCGAGATAAAGAATACCGCCCGGATTGCCTTTCAGCTCTTTCAGTTTATCAGCCAGCTGTTGTTTGCCTTCCTTCCAACTGATACCGCGCCTGCCTTCGCCAGAAACAGCGACCGGAGCGACCGCCCTTGACGGACTGTAGAGTCCCTGGAGAACAGACTGCCCCTGGAGGCAGATTCTTCCTTCGTTAACCGGATGCCGGGGATTTCCTTCGGCTTTAATCGCTCTTCCCTCCCGGGTTCTTACGACTAACCCGCAGGCGGCGGAGCATTCCCGGCAGGTCGTGGCAAAATGGGTGGATTCTCCAGACACATAGTCATAGGGAGGCTGTCGCAATGGCATCAGTTTTTCGATCGGATCGGAGCACCCGGCCACAACCATCGTTGCTCCGCCCAGAGCGGACACTTTCAGAAAATTTCTGCGGCTGATGTTATTTTTCATCCCTGTTCCTTATTATTTATGACATGTGTAGCAGTCTTTTGATCCCAGCAATAATTCGTCCGGTTGTTCTGCCGGGGCTTCCGTCATAATTGTTCCGCCCCTGGTCACCCGAACCGGACCGGCTATTTTCCCATCCACGGCCGGCCGCCCTTCAGTATGGCATTTGAGGCACCACCCCATGCTTAAATCCGCAATCATGGTCTGGATGGATAAAACATCGTGCTGATTAATCTCCCCGTGACATTCCGTGCAGTCAAAACCGGCTTGAATATGACGCTTATGAGAAAAATGAACAAAATCGGGAAGGTCATGAATTTTTTTCCAGGGGATTGACTCTCTCTTTGGTTTGTATTCCAGCAATTTTTTAATGGCATTCTGTTTTCTGGTGGCTTCCTGCGGGTCTTCATCTGTACCGGCAATTACACTATGACATCCAAAACAGCTTGCCATGACAGGGGCGCCGGAATTAATCGAACGGCGAGCGTAGATATGGCAGAATTCGCACGGAATCTCGCCCTTTTCAATATGGGTTTTGTGGCTGAATTCGATGGGCTGAGTGAATTCGGACTGTGGTCCGGTTGTCTGGCCGGATTCATTCGCCAATCCAAAAAGTGAAAAAAAGAATAGCGGTAAAATGACGAGTAAAAATAAAATGATCAGCAAATTTGGTTTCGATAGTCCTGGCCGATTTTCAAGCCTGAATTTTGTTTTTCGCCCGCGCCGTGGATAGAAATTATCTTTCAACATAACTGCTCATCCAAATGGGAATATATTGTTAACGAAAATTATGGTGATTCCTTTTTAAAGGCGCATTTTCAGACCACTATCAACCGCCTCTTTTAGTTCCTCACCGTTGATCGGTTTGATAAGAAAGTAGAATACACCCTGTTCTAACACCCTGACCAATTCCTCCTTTGAATCTCCGGAGGATATAATAATCAAAGGGATTCTGGGCCGGCTCTTTTTGATGATCTTAACAAGTTTAGAGCCGTCCATACCGGCTAGATTCTCATCGATGATGGCCAGATCGATATCTTTATCCAAGATCTTGAGGAGCAAGTCACCGCTTTCCCCAACCCAGGTTAAAGAATAGGTCGCTATACCGTTCAATACTTCGGACACCTGCTCCTTGATACTTTCATCCGAAATGGCAAACAGTATGGATTTTGTCTCGGGCATCGAAAATAACCTTGATGGCAGTTGACTCCGCTTCGATCTTACCTGGCGGTGTCTGCCCGCCCAATCTGCTTGGCAGGAGGCCGGACCGTATCAGTGTCAGGCGAGCAGGACACTGCGGAGTAGAGGAAGAAACCACTTGCACTCGATATGCATTAAGCAATGATCGTGCCGGTATAATCTTTGGGCTTTCAATGCTTTTTAGACATAAAAATTTTTAATAATTTCTACCGCTTATTGAAAAAAGACGGGATTTAAAGATCAATAGCGCTGGGAGTGTGAAGAATTAAAATTGGGACTTTATTGTCCCACATTAAAGGGATGCCCTATAACAATTTGAAATAATAAGGAATAAATAGAGTGGAATCCAGTGGTCTCAATTGGGACATTTATGCCCCAATTTCTAGCCGGACTGGTCGTCGGTAAGCCGGTGCCGATTGAGAAGGCGATGGATGGTCTTGCGGTTGACCTGCGCTTCCAGGGCCGCTTTTGTTATGTTTCCATTATGTCGCTTTAGAAGGTCGGACAGATATTTCATCTCGAAAAAATCCAACCAATCTTTTTTCGCTTTTTTATAATTTGTCCCGGCCGGAGATATGCACACATCGGCATTCCTGTCCAGCCGTATCTGTTCCGGAAGATCCGCAGGGACAATTATTCTGGATTCGGTAAGGGAGACGGCCCTTTCCATGACATTTTGCAGCTCCCGTACGTTGCCCGGCCAATGATACCTTTCCAGAAGTTCCATTGCTTTTTTGGAAATTCCTTTTACCTCGATGATACTGCTCTTGCTGAAATGTTTCAGGTAATGGTTTGCAAGCAGAGGAATATCATCCTTTCTCTCTTTCAGGGGCGGCAAGGGTATGGTAATGACATTTATGCGATAAAAAAGATCTTCCCGGAATCTGCCATCCTTTACGGCCTTGGCCAGGTTCTTATTTGTGGCCGTAATAATCCGCACATCTACGTTTAGAAGCGTTCTGCCGCCCACACGTCTGACCTGGTGTTCCTGCAATGTTCTAAGCAGTTTGGACTGGAGGGTGATACTCAGTTCCCCTATTTCATCTAAAAACAGGGTTCCGCCATTGGCATATTCAAATATCCCGGGACGTGTGGCATGAGCATCGGTGAAGGCCCCTTTCTCGTGGCCAAAGAGTTCGCTTTCAAGTAAATTTTCGGGCAGTGACGCGCAGTCTACCGGCACAAAGGGTCGATGACAGCGATCACTATGCGCGTGAATGCTTCTGGCTATCAGTTCTTTGCCCGTCCCGCTATCACCCTGGATTAAAATGTTTGCCTCTGTCTTGGATACTTTTTTTACGAGTTTTAAGACCTTCTGAAGTGATGCGCTTTGGCCGATGATCCGATTGAAACCGAAAACTTCCTTTAGCTGAGAACGCAGGCACTTATTTTCATCTGAAAGCCTTTTTTGATTGATTCCTCTTTGCACTGCGATGCGCAACTGTTCCGCTGAAAAGGGCTTTTGGATGTAATCGAAAGCCCCCAGTTTACATGCTTCTACAGCGGATTTGATTGTACCATAGGCTGTAAACAGGAGCACAACGATATCCGGATCTGCTGCTTTGGCCTCCTTGAGAACACTCATGCCATCCTTTTTGGGCATTCGCAAGTCGGTCAATATAAGGTCCGGCTGCTCCGCTTTAAGGACCCGGGCGAAATTTTCGCTTTCCTGCAGCAGTAGGCAGTCGTAACCGGATCGTTTCAGGATTCGACGGCAATTGTCCAGAATTTCCGCTTCATCATCGATGATCAATATTTTTTCTTTAGGGATCGTCATAACTAAAACTGGAATAATGGAAAAATGGAGTGATGGAATATTGGGTACCTTCGAGTTCCATCTTTTAGTACACGCCTCCACTGAAGACATTCAGCGATGGGCATGCGCATGGGCATCCTCATTGTAACTCGTACCTTTAGCTCCGACATGAAATGCCACCCTTATATTCATCTGATCGTAACAGCCGGTGGCCTCAGTCTCGATGGCAAACGCTGAATTGCGACAGACCCCGAAAGCCTTGATCCAAACACTGAAGTTATGCGTTTTTGACCAATATTCCATGATTCCAACATTCCATCATTCCATGTAGGCAGCATAAAACCAATGTCGTTAAAAGCTTCATCATTTCAATATATTATAGAATTTTCGAGTCGTTATTGCGTTCAGAGGCTTCTGGAAAAGTGATCGTGAATGTGGTGCCTTTGTTGATCTGACTGTCCACGCCGATGGAAGCATTGTAATCCGCAATAATAGCCTGGCTGATGGGCAGGCCCAGTCCAGTCCCTTTTCCTACCTCTTTGGTGGTAAAGAATGGATCGTAGATCTTATTAAGATGCGCCTCCGGGATGCCGGCTCCGGAATCAGAAATCTCGGTCTGGATACATCTATTCTCCGCCCTGGTGGTTACGGTTATCGAACCGTTACCTGAAACGGCGTGAATGGCATTATCAATTAGATTGATGAAAACCTGTTCCAGTCGACCCGAATCTCCCAGTACAAAAAGACTTTGGGGACAAAGTTTCTTTATAAGCCTTATATTCCTCCCCTTGATTTTTTGCTCCACAAGGAAGAACACATCTTCCAGGACATCATTGATATCGATTCTGGTAGAAACAGATTCTGAATACGTGGTTCTGGAGAATATGGCGAGGTCTTCCACGATCTTTGAAATCCTGTGGGCATATTTGCTAATGGTGCTTAAATCCTTCATCAGATCATCGGAGACGCCTTTCTCATGCGCCTCTGATTGAAGACATTCAATCCTGTTGATGATAATGCCGATGGGATTGTTTACCTCATGGGTTACCCCGGCCGCCAGTCTCCCGGCCACAGCCAGTTTCTCTGTCTGAATTATCTGATTTTGGGCCGCTTTCAAATCCTCTATCTTCGCTTCCAAATCCGTATTTAACTGATTAATCTCCTCATTGGCCCTTTCCAGGCGTCTCTTTTCCCGATCCAATTTATGGAACAGCCGGGCCCGTTGAATGACAGAGGCTGCCATAGTGGCTACCGATAGCATCATCTCCAGATGATCCTGGTCGAAAGCCTGCTTCCGCAAGCTGCCAATTGTCAGGATACCAATCAGTTTCTTGCCTGTTGAGATGGGGAGGCATGCATAAGACTTCACCATTTCGTCAAACTCGAATCCCCTGCATCTTTTATCTTGCCTCCTGGTATCCTTGATAATAAAAGGTAATTCATCCCTGATAACGATACATTCGCTGACCTTACAAGACTGGCACAGGTGCTTTTTCATATCGGATTGACCTGAGAAAACCAGGTCGAAGTCCATTCCCCTATTCAAAGAGAAAATTGCACAACAATGAGCATCAAAAATCCTTCTGGTTTCTTCTACTAAAAACTGGAGGGAAGCTTCAAGCTCCATCGGCATAAAACCGATGGCAGTGCTGATCTTGGTCAGGGCGGATAGGGTTTTAAGTTTGGCCTTATGAAGTGATTCAAGATCCAGGTCTTTTAGCTTTGCCTTTGATGTCCCTGTCAAGTGGGATATTTTCTTAGCGGTAGATCTCATTATATCATTCCTATACTATTATCTTCGATCAGTTCTTGACGGCTTTCAGCATAGCCTCTATATTGCTAACTTTGGATTCCAGGGGGATTTCGCAGCCGGGGCTCAGGATAAAACCACCCCGGGATCGGGTCTCCTTTAGAAGATCTCTGGCTTCCCCCTGGATCACCTTCTCTTCACCGGAAATAAAATTGAATGGTTTGATATTTCCATTGATGCAATGGTGAGGCAATTTTTTCATAGCGATGGAGATGGGAACAAGATAATCGATATTAAACAGATCCGCCCCTGTTTCAGGAAATAAATCCAGGATGGGTTCAGTCTGTCCGGTGATGTTCAGCCAGCAAATGCTGGCTCCACTGTTTTTATATTCGTCAAAAGCCCGTTTTAAATGCGGGAGGATGTAATCACTGAAAACAGCCCTGTTTATGACCGAGCACGAAGAAGACGGGTCGAAGATATGTAGGACATGAACCCCTGCATTTATTAAAACCTTGCCAAAGATAACTGTTACCCGGGTAGTAAAATTCAACAAATTCCAAAATTCCTCGGGATGATCAACAATGAAATATATCAGTTTTTCTATTCCCAGAAGTTGTCCGGCCAACGTCATAGGACCCTGAACTGTCCCGACAACTGCCGTCTCTTCACCCACTTCTTCTTTGAGGATTTTGCATGCTTCTATGATGACAGGCATTCTACCATCTTCTTCAGGGTCAGGTATCGAAAGGTATCTCCAATCACGAATATTACTTAAACAGTATTCATCAATCTGCGGATACGCATTATCTCTGTAGGATATCTTTGCACCAAGTGCTTCAGCTTCGAGAGAATTATCCGCAAATACGGTAACACCATCATAGCCAAATCGCTTCCATGCCTCTAATTGGCAGATGGCCAGTAATTCTCCGCTATTTAAATAATCCTTCAAAGGGATATGATTTATCCTGGAAGCAAATCCATAAATATGCGAAAAGACAGGCACCCTGTCCGTTTTCTCGAAACTAATGGCGGCTTTTATACGATCGATAGATTTCATGAATCAGATGCTTCTTATAAAATGAAGGCCGTCAAAGGCTGAAGCTGCCACATAATCTACATTGAGAAATTCCGCACTTGACTGTTGGAGTGCAGCCCCGCCGGCAATTATCTTCACTGAATGCCCGTCCCGAGCCGCAGCATATTTTCTGACCTCTCTGACACGGGTAACGGTGGTGGTGATCAAACTCGATACCGCAATAACTTCGGCTTTGTGGTCAAACGCACTCATGACAAGATCAGCAGGATCAACGTCCTTCCCCATATCTATAACTTGATATCCATAGGATCTCATTACCATTGAAAAAATGTTTTTCCCTATCTCATGTATATCCCCTTTAATAGTACCCAAAATGATTTTCTCCTTCGAATTTCGGGCAGTACTATGCTCTGGGTCTTCGTTTAATATTCCTTCACTACAAAGATAATCGATAACATCCATTGCAGCCCTTCCTGCTAACATCAGCTCCAAAAGGCAAAAATCTTGAATAGTACATTTTTTATCCAGATACTCCATTGCCTTTGTAACACCATTGATGATAATCTCTTCAGGCATGATACCCCCGTTGATAAGCGTCTTGGCGATGGCTACTGCATCTTCGTTTTCACCAGCAATGATAGCTTGCCTGATCTCTTCAACCGTCACAACCTCCTTCTGAGGGAATTTTTGCAACTTCTTCAAAATAAACCTCTTTAAATTTCTAAACGCCTGAATTGGAATCGCAACGACATTTTAAAGTTTCAATGGGTTGGTATTATTCAGGACGAGATTTAAAAAATTTCACGGGGTAAAAATATTAGAATGGATGCCCCTGGCTCAGAGATCCTATTGCTTGGAGAGAGCGGTGGAATAGTGGTTATTAAAAGGACATTATTCATTTAGTAAATCTATAATCAAGACGACTGTTGCATTTAATCCAGAAACTCAGGGTCCTCTCCGAGCCGGAGGCTAAAATCCATTTTTCCAATATTCCAGCATTCCAATTGGGGTGAAGTCCCTAACTCGCGTCTCGAATCTAATAATATCCTACTAAAATTGTCAAGATTGAACTTAGATGGATTCGCAAAAACAAAAATCCAGGCTAAAGTGGATGGCAGGTTTTAATTTTTCCGTTTCATACACCTCGCATACAACTCCCATTATGCTGAATTTCATCTAAACCGGGCGCAAATTACACCGACTGTTCCTTGAGAACCGCCAGACTTTTGGTCAACTCCAGCAATACGCCGAGTCCTTCCCGGGCCTGCCGGCTGCCCATGGCCATCAGCATTCCGATCGGTCCCATCGCTTTGGCCCCGGCAATATCGACGCGTGCCGGCAGTTCGGCGGCTTTGTCCAAAAAATCGACCGCTTCCGGAGTGCTTAATTTCTGAACAACACCCATCAGACGCACCATACCATCGCCGATCTGAGCCATATCTTCCGCGGTGTAAGTCTCCCCGATTTTTTTAAGCACATCCAGGGCAGTGTTCAAAATGCGAAACACGCCTTTTTGTTCCAAATCGTCCAGGTAGAAAATCATCTGGGGTACGCTCGATTTCAGCAACGGTTCGGCTGTTAAGGCAAAATCGATGAGGTTTTTGAGCTGGTCCAGGGTAAAGCTCAGGTTGTTCACATTGCGCATGGCTTTTTTGATGAGAAAAAGCAAATCCTCCAATTGAAAGTCAGCCTCCACGTCTGCCAGCTCGGCAATCAGGGCTTGCACCGCCTCGTTGACCCGCGGTGCCAGATCCTCTCTCAGCTCCCCGAGAGACCGTGCTGATTCGGCCAGCGGTGCCACCTGTTTTTCCAGTGCGTCGAGTCGTTCCCATATGAGTTGCTCGTTATTCATAGCCGTCACCTCCTTTTAAAGGATGCAGGATACAGGATGCTAAATCGGATTAAGCGACCTGGCGAATTTTACCGGCAAGGTTCATCTGTGGTTCCAGAGGCAAATCCAGGCCCTTCATCATCAGGTTCCAGTAGACCCAACGGAACATCATCTTGCCCCAGTGATTGCTCAGGCTTTCCTGCAACAGACTGAACGGTCCCATGCCGGGGAAGGGAAATTTTCCCGGCAGCGGTTCCACGTCGTAATTGAAATCGAGCAAAATCGCCTTCTCAAACCCGGATGCCAGAAAACAGGTGGCGTGGCCGTCGAACTTGGCTGTTGCCTCGAAACCGTCGATTTCCCGCACCAGGTTATCGACCAAGGTGTAGGCCATGTAGTGGGCCACCGAACCGGCTTTGGAGGTGGGGACATTGGTGGTGTCGCCCACCACAAAAATACGATCGGCATTTTCCGCTTTCAGGGTTTGATTGTCGGTGGGCACAAATCCCACCGGATCGCTGATACCTGAATCGATCAGGGCTTTGTCTCCCATGTTAGGGGGAATGGCCACCAGCAGATCATAGCCCACCTTGTCCCCTTTGTGAGATTCAATCGTCTTTTCACCGGTGTTCACCCGGGCCAGGTCAAAATGCGGCGTCACCCTGATATTCTTTTTGGCGGCCACTTCGGCCAGAGCCTTGGCTGCCACCGGTTTGGTAAAGACGTTGTCCAGCGGCGTAACAAATTCGATCTCCACCTTGTCCCGAACGTCATTGACCGTAAAAAACCAGTCTGCCATGAAAACAAATTCCAGAGGGGCAATGGGACATTTGTATGGAAATTCAGCAATGTTTAGCACTATTTTACCGGAACTGAAGTATTTGAGTTTTTTCCGCAGTTCCAGGGCGCCGTCCAGAGTATAAAAATCGAAAATATCCTTGCGCCAGCCGTCCAGCATTCCGTCGATTTCAGATGGATAGATGTCACAGCCGGTGGCTATAACCAGCCAGTCGTAATCGTACCGACCTTTGGCAGTTTCAACGCGCCGTTGATCCTTGTCTATTTTAACGACAGTGTCGAGCACAAATTCAACCCCTCTGGGGATAAACTCTTTTTTGGGTTTCAACACATCGTTTTCACCATAGATTCCAAAGGGTATGAACAAATATCCGGCCTGGTAATGGTGCTGCTCTTTGCGGTCGATGATGGTGATTTCCCACTCGGATTCTTTCAGTTCCTTGCGAAGCATGTTGGCGACAATCGTTCCGCCGGCTCCGGCTCCCAGAATCACTACTTTTCTCATGGTTCATTCCTCCATAGCTGCCGATTAATGGAAAAAAATATGAGATGACTGAAACAGAATCATAATGATGAATATAGTTGTATCGGATGCTAACAAGTCGAGGGATTAGGGATGAATACGTCGCGGAATACCGATACTGAATTTAAAATATAGATCCCCGCTCCTTGTCTATAAGAAGCGGGGATCAAAGAAGGCTGATTAAATAATGATGCTGGTTGCAGATTATTTCGGCAAGGCTTCCGGCGGTTTGTTGGTGTTGCCGGTTGCTGCAGGGAAATCCACAGCCTTGTATGCCTTTTTATTGTGCTCGATCAGGTCATTGGCCTCTTCAAAATAATTGACAAAGCGTTTTTTACATTCATAGAAGCCATGCCACCAGGTATAATCCGGGGCCATCATGGCCGCACCCATTCGTGCCCGGCGTCCCTCATGGTGCCACAATTCGTAATACTCAACTTCAAGTCTCTCATCGAAGAATTTGGTTTTGTCAAGCAAGCCTTTTTCGTAAAGTTGGTCGAGCATTTTCTTGGCGGGTTTGAAGTAGATCTCGTTGTATTCTTCAACGACCCTATCCAGCTTGATGTAATGATCGTTCACCCAGGTCATGCCATGGCATTGCTTGCAGACTTCTTTCATCTTGTCTCTTTCGGTCTGCCAGTTGCTCTTGGCCGGAAAAGGCTTGAAATTTTCCGGGCGGACTGTCAGCGGAGCCTGAATCTCCCAGGACAGTCGCTCGGTGGTATCGTGAGTGGTTAAAACCGTTCCGGAGCCGGACATATGGCAGGATGCACAGGTGGGACCCCTAAAGTCCACCCCCGGCGTCCACGTCCCGGGAGCTGCGTTCCAGTTGTATTCGTCCCCGTGAGCCGTGTAGATGTCGCCGTGCTTGGATTCCATGTAGATTTCGATTTGGGGGTGATCCGGCCCCAGGTGACACTGGCCGCAGGCTTCGGGCTTGCGGGCTTCCATCACCGAGAAACGGTGACGGGTATGGCAGCTCGTGCAGCTGCCCCTGCTGCCGTCCAGGTTAAGACGGCCGACACCCACATTCGGCCAGGTCTCAGGATCCAGGGCGCCGTCTTTTGTTTTCCTCAAGATCGTTCCGTGGCAGTGGTAGCATCCTGTGGCCCGCTCCGAGTCGCTATTCATACCCTTGTTGAGCCAGGGATCGATTTTCCAGATGATCTCCTGGGTGTTGGCGTGCTTGCTGACACTGTATTGCTGGGCTTCGTCCGGATGGCAGCGTGAACAGTCCTTGGGCGTGACCACCGCCGTAATGGGCACTTTGAACTCGCTGGTGCCGTATTTCAAATCGGAACGCTGGTATTGCTTGTAATGCTCCAGACTCACATCCTGGTCCGATTCTTCGGCCACGTGACAGTCATAACAGGTGATATTGGCGCTGGCATGTCTGCTGCGGGCCCAATCGGCAAACAACCCCGGATTTTCGACTCTATGGCATTCGATACAGGCGATTGCCTGTTGCGGCATGGCCCGCTCGATCCGAAACTCTTTGGCCTTGGGCAAATTCTGGGCCTTGGTCTCGGAAACCAGCGCTCCGGCTGCCAGAAGGCCGGCCAATCCGCAGCAAAGTGCAATGTAAAATACCGTCTTTGTCATAATCAGCCCCCTTTTGTGTTGATTAAAAAACCAATATTCAAAAATCGTATCAACAGCAGCATTACTGCTTTTGATTTTCAATGCGCCTAAAGCCCCAGTCCCCTGTAGGCGGTCTGATACTGCTTGTAGCGGTAAACCGGGCTGGGATTGTGAACCAGGTTTTTATGACAGTCCACACATTTTTTTTCATAGCCGGGACGGGCATACAACACTGATCGGTGAGCCAGCATAGCTCCCCGTTTGTCAGGAATGTGGAGTATATTGCGATGGCACTTCTGACACTGATCGTTGGTAAACGAAGCATATGCTTTCTGACGATTTTTCTCGTGATCGTATGCGTCCGATCCCTGGGTAAAATGAACAACTAAATCTTTGATGCCATGGAACGTTTTGGCATAAAAAAATTCAAACGTATCGTGGGGGGCCGGCAGATGGCAGTCCATACAGTCGGCCACAAAGCCCTGGGCATTGTTGACATGGGTGGAGGTCTTCCAGGTATTGTAAGCAAACTGGATTTCGTGGCACGAGGCACAAAACTGCGGGGTAGAGGTGCGAACCATGGTATAATAAGTGATGCTGAAAATGGGAAAAGCCACGAGGATGCCGATGAGAACGTAAATGGCCGGCTTTATCAATTTTTTCCAAAGGGGTTTTGAACTTGCTAAAGCATCACGTGCCATGTTCCCTCCTGAATGGAATGATTACCGGGTTCGGGGAAGGTCTGCTGCGCAAGCGCCCAAGTTAGATCAGCGCCGATTTTGCCCGATAACAATAAAAAAAAATATCCGTAGAGAGTCAAGCAACAATGCTGTAAAAGATGTAACGAAAGAAGAATCAGGGCTCAGAGGACTCGGCTTTGGTTCAACGCCTGGAAAGGGACGCTTCGTGACCAAGCTGATTTCAACCATCAACTGGAGCGTTGGAGTGTTGGAGTATTGGAAAACCGAACACATGACAAACATTTGCCAGGAATCAAACCTGAGATTGACGGGATTCTCTTCCTTTGGAGCCCAAGAGCCTCAGACCATTACTCCAATACTCCACCACTCCCTAGTTTTTTCAAGGCAGAGCCTATTGATCCTGACCTGGCTCAGGGACCGGGATTTAATCTTAGAATAGCTGCTCCAATGAGAATCGACAGGCAGGGTGCACTTTATGAACTAGCTTCTTCAGGCTGGGAATGATCGGTCGCGGCAAGCGTGAAGCGTTGAATTAAAAATTCAGCCACCCGGCGGGCATCATTGGTTGCAAAGCGTGGTACGCCGACGTCAACATCCGCATCCGTGATCAACGCCAGCAGGTTTTCGTCGATTGTGCACAGGGGCTCGGCCTGCATATCGGATCTGAAAATTTCCAGCTTGGGCTTATCCCCCCGCTTGTAACCCTCGGTCACAATAAGATCCATACCGGAAAAAAGCGGCAACAGCTCATCGAGGCTGTGATCATGATCGACATCCTTGACCATCCCGATCTGCACCGGGGACGAGATGACGGTCATCGAGGCCCCGGACTGCTTGTGACGCCAGCTGTCTTTGCCCGGCTTGTCCATCTGAAAACCGTGCACGTCGTGTTTGATGGTCCCGACCCGAATGCCACGGCGGGTCAATTCCGGGACCAGTTTCACGATAAATGTGGTTTTGCCCGACCCCGAATAACCGACCACGGAAACAATCGGCGGTGTCGGTCGGCCGGATGGAATGTTCAAGGAACGGTCTTTCTTCTCGTTGCCCTCTGGCATCTTTTATTCTCCTCGCATCAGCGATCTGCACTATATCAGCTTTAGTGCTATTTCTGGGTCTGAAACTTGTAGCCAATACCGGCAACTGTAATGATGTATTCGGGGTTTTCAAGTTCGGGTTCGATTTTTTTACGTAGGCGCTGCACATGAACATCCACGGCGCGACTGGTTTGATACAGCTGGGAATCGCGCCAAATTTGCTCCTGGATAAACTCTCGCGACAGCGCTTCATCGGGATAGGACACAAAAAGCTCCAGCAGCTCGAATTCCGTCTTGGTCAATTTAACACTTTTGCCCTGAACAGAAACGGTTCGGGATTTAAAGTTGACGGAAAGCGCTTTCAGATCATACTGGTCGTTGACCAGACTGCGCTCGACCCGTTTAAATATGGATTTGATTCTGGCTGAAAGTTCGAGAAAATTAAAAGGCTTAACGATATAGTCATCCGCCCCGCACTCCAGCCCCAGGACTTTGTCCGAGATGCCGTCTCGGGCCGTGAGCATGATGATCGGAAAATCGAACTCACGGCGAATAATCTGGCAGGCTTTGATTCCGTCGATATCCGGCAAGTTCAAATCGAGGATGATCAAATCCGGCCGGCTGGTCTTGGCAATATGCAGACCGGTTCGTCCGTCAAAGGCCGTCAGCACCTGGTAGCCATCCAGCTCCAGATTTCCTTTTACCGTCTGGACGATGTCTTTGTCATCGTCAACCACCAGAATCGTGTAATTGTTTTTTGCCGTAGCCATGGCCGCTAACCTCAAAACGACTTGGGGTATCTCACTCTAAAACGACAGTCTCTGCCTTGAACAAACGTAAAATAATGCAATATATCCCGAAAGCTATTCAAAGTATCAAACTGCCACTTCTTAATCCGACGCGCAAGCCCTTTCGAGGGTGTTTACAATATTGTTACACCTTTAACATCATTCTTACAACCACCCGGCATAATCTCTGCCGAATGAATCTGAACATGTGCCAGTTTCAATTGCTCCTGTCAATCTGTCCTGCATAATACGCTTGACAATGTCGGAAAATCGGATTAGATCAACTCAAGTTGACGAACATGCTTTCTTTATTTTCCTCTGTTAACAGCATGTTATATACTATGAGCTTATCCTGCCAACTGCCGCGGATCTAAACGCCGACGCAACCAATAAATAGCAGTGCAGCGTTAAGAAATTAGATGCGGTCGATTTTCGTAGATTTCTTCCGGACCAGATTAGTGCCTTAATTAGTAACCGTTCAGCCACAAAGGCACGAAGACACAAAGGATGAATATGATTGAGTATTTAAGAAATTCTTCCCGTCGAGAGCCTCCCTTCGAGGACCTCAGGATCTAATGACTGGGTCAAACGATCCATTATCAAAAGGACGGAGCGATCCGCCTTCGGCGGACCACAAATCTTCAATCTTCAATCTTCTATTTTCAATGCCGGCTTTTCCGGACAAGGAACCCTCCAGGAGAAGACATTGTGAAAAAATTTAGCCTTTCCCTCCAATGGAAATTCTTTTTGTGCATCGTACTGATTGTGGTACCGACCCTGAGCGTTATATTCACGTGGACCGGGATCCGAAACGAGAGGCAGGCCGTCGAGCAGGTCGTGAACCGCGCCCGGGTGCTGGCCCGACAAATCATATTAACCCGGCAGTGGGTCACCGACTGCGGCGGCGTAATGGTGGCCGGAGAGAGCAAAGGCGCAAAAGATGTGGTCAGTTTTTTGGACGATAAGCTGGTCACATCCCGAGGATGGTATCAGCGTTTTACGCCTTCCATGGTCACCAAGAAGCTGTCCCAGTATTCGCTGCGCCAGGACCTGTACCGGTTTCGTCTTGCCAGTCTAAATCCTTTAAATCCGGATAACCAAGCAAATGATTTCGAAAAAGAGGCTTTGAACAAGTTCCGGGCCAAAGGTCTCACTGAATTGTACCGGTTCGATAACCATGGTGAAAATCGACATTTTCACTATGTGGCCCCACTGTATCTGGAAAAAGGGTGCATCAAATGCCACAACAGTAAGGGGGAGGTGCCCAATATCATCCGAGGTGGGTTGAGCGTTATTCTGCCCATTGATGAAATGACGAGTGCCGTTAAAAAAAATCACATGAAACTGGCCGTGTCCGGAACCGTTCTCATCTTTCTGTCTTTATTGACACTGTTTGTTTTAACGCGCCGATTTGTGGTCAAACCCCTGAAGGATATGGAGCGGATGACCAGTGAAATCGGAAAGGGCAACCTGGACGCCCGGGTCAACATCCGCACCCGAGATGAATTTCAGAACCTTGGGGAAGCATTTAACACCATGGCTCAAAATCTGGCCGAAGCGCGCGAGTCACTGGAAACAAAAGTGTCCCAGGCCACCTGTGAACTTTCCGAGGCCAACCGGGAGCTTAAAACACTGGATAAACTCAAATCCGACTTCTTGGCCAATATGTCCCATGAGCTGCGTTCTCCACTGACGGTTCTGCGCGGCGGCGTCGATTACCTCAGCCGTACTCTCAAAATTGAAGACAATCGCAACTACCTGAAAATCATCGACAAAAACCTGAACCGGCTGATCCATCTGGTTTCCGATTTATTCGATTTTACCAAGATCGAAGCTAAAAAAATCGAATGGTCCTTTGAGTCGGAAAATCTAGCGGTTCTGATCGAGGAGGTCATTGAAATCATCAGTCCGCTGTCTCTGGACAAAAAAATAACCATTAACTACGAAAAACCTGTCGACATTCTGGTGCAGATTGACGTAGAACGAATCGAGCAGGTGCTGGTCAATCTGATCGAAAATGCCATCAAATTCTCCGATCCGGAAACTGAAATTTTGGTACGAATTAAAGACGACCCGCAGTCGGCAACCGTGTCGGTCAAAGACCACGGCATCGGTATCCCGGAGGGAAATCTCCAAACAATTTTTGATAAATTTTCAACCGTACCTTCAGGACGGGACGGCAACCCGGAAGGCACCGGCCTGGGACTCGCTATCTGCAAGGCCATCATCGAGGCCCATAACGGCCGAATCTGGGCCGAGAGTGTAAAAGGTGTGTCCAGCACCTTTTATTTTACACTTCCCAAACAGCGCAGACAGCATAACCTTTGAGGCTTTTTGTGTCTGAACGATAATTCCAATTCTTGGTAGGTTGGGTTGATCCGCCGGAGGCGGAGAAATCCAACACTTCAGTTTCGATGGGGTTTCGTTCAGCTACTTATTACAGAAAATTACAATTCGAGTGTGACTGTGCGGTAAAAAGTCCGAATTCGTCATGCCGGACTCGATCCGGCATCCAGAACATATTGAAATCACTGGATTCCGGCCTTCGCCGGAATGACGCTTTAAAGGATTCTCAGACTTTTTACGAGAATATCAAATATAGCTACCAAACATTTTGGGCGCTGATGCGTCCCAGTAAACCAGGGGGTGAAAGAGCGATGTATCTACCACAAGTATACGAAAGTTTTGCAGAAAAGTACCCGCAAGTATTAAAAGATTATCAGCAGTTGGGCAAGTCCTGCCGAACAGCCGGTCCGCTGGAAGAAAAGTGCCAGGATCTTATCAAGCTGGGCATCGCCATCGGCGCCAATTCCAGAGGGGCCGTCATGTCGGCCGTGCGCAAGGCTCTCGCGGCAGAGGCGACCCCGGAGGAGATTAGACAGGCCGTCTTGTTAGCGCTGACCACCACGGGATTTCCGAACATGATCGCCGCCATGGGTTGGGTGAATGAAGTGCTGCAAAAACAGGATTGATGATTTCATAATCCAGTCACAGGACTGGAATTCACTTTGGTTGTCAATTTAGCCGACTGCAAGTAAACAACCCGCAGTTCCCTCCTTTTGAGGTATGCCGTGAAACACGCACGCCATGTGCCTGGTCGCTGAATACTTTTCCATTCCGTGTGCAATTTTTGCAGCTTTATCGGGTGATTATGGTTTGCATGGGTAAGTGCCTCAATATGTAGGGCAGCAGCTGAATCCGATACACAATCCACCATTTTCGATTCATCCGCTTTGTAAAAGCAACCTCTTATCTTTTGAGTCCCGGTCTATGGAGCTGAAAGCAGAACCGGGCATGGGATTTGCGTTAATATTTTTAGATGTCCGCAGCCGCTTGACACACCGGTCGGAATTCTTTATACTTAATATATAATTCTCTGAAAAATATAGAAATATTTTACATTCGGGGTCGAAAGCTCAACGGCGCTGCTTCTCAATCTAAAATCTGTATTATTTTCGAATTTGATCCACCCTGTGATTTGATACGGACTAATAGGTCACAACCTCACATCTCATGATCGGTATGATCCTCGCCCCCTCATTGGCAGACCGACACAATTGTCGATCTGGAACCAAACAACTTTACGAGTAACATCATGAAACTTTGCCCGAACTGTGATCAACCGATAGCAGAAGAAATTACCACCTGCCCGACGTGCGGAAATGAAATCGGCGAAGGCAGAAAGTATATAGACGATTACCGCATTGTTGATGTTCTCCATGAAGGACATGCCAGCTTTCTTTGCCGGGCCATTCGAGAGCGAACCAATGAACACGTCATGATCCGCCTCTTTACGCCTCAGTCCGGTGTCAATGAAGAAGTGGCATCGCGTCTCATGCGTGAGTTAGAAGAACTGAAAAAACTGCCCGATGAGGGGTTTGTCAGACATCATGCAATCAGACGCTCGACGGATGGATTGTGGTATCGGATCAGCGAATGGGTGAACACCGAGAGCTGGGGCTCATTGCTGGCTGCCGGCCGTCTCGGTGATCTTCGGTCGGCCTTCGATCTTTTTTATCAAATGGCCTCGAGTGTTGCAGTGCTGCATCAGCATGGTTATTTCATCCCCCATCTTATTTTAAACGATATCATGGCGGTCAAAGATGAAAAGGACGAACTCCAGATAAAAATCGACTACAAGCTATCCCGATATTTCGATCCGAAACTGGACCAACCCGGTTCGATGTTGAAAAGACTTTTAGCCTGTCACCCCGATATCGTCGAAAATCGACCCCTTGATTTCAGGAGCGACATCTGGTCCCTGGGTAAAATCTTCGTCGAATTACTTTCAGCCGATCTTGAAGCCACCGATTTTCTTGCCAAAGTGGATGAATTGCAAATACCCCCCGAAGCTAAATTGCTTTTCAAAGTCATGCTGGCCAATGATCCGGATCTGCGACCCAGATCCATGACTGAAGTGGTCGACTCGTTGGCTCGCATTAAACAAAACAATATTCAGCAAGCTGTGCAAGCTGAAACAAAGGATGATGATACAGCTGCCGGGCCGAAGCGGATGATCAAAGGGCTTCAAAATAAAATTAGCGTGTTGGCAGGCGTTGTTGTGCTGCTGTGTATTGTTGGCATAGCCGCCTGGTTTCAACTGGGTAAAGATAAAAAGGATTTATCGACAGTCCTTGAAGGGTATGCCAATCAATACGCAAAATCAATCGCTTTCTTGCTGGCGGAGTATTGGCTGGAGGTTGATGGGGAAAAGGTTTACAAAAATATGATGGAAGGCACAGCCTTTCTGGTCGACAGCGATGGTTATCTGCTGACCAGTCGCCATGTGGCCTGCCCCTGGCTGGAAGACCAGACACTTTTTGCCCTGATTGAACAGTTACGGCTAAGAGAAAAAACACCTCGCTTTGGTTACCGCTTATTTTTGTGGTTTGAAGGAGACCGGGCCTTTAACCGTATCGCCAAGGTAATGGAAACGACGGAGGTAACCGATGTTTATTTTACAGATAGGGCCTTCAGCACCCAAGTACCCTCACGCTTAACCATTGCCGGTGTCGCCAAACCGCCGATCCAGACCCGACAGGTGGTCATATCGCCGCTCAAGGATGACTACGCGGCGCTAAAAATCGACAAGGTTCCGGCAGGGCTGATACCCTTGCCGTTAGATTTAAAGATGACGCCTTTAGGCGTACCCAAGCTTTCAAGAATACTCATATTGGGATTTCCCCTGGGCCGCCGGACCCAGGACACCAGTGTCAATGTCAGTGTAACCGACGGACATGTCAGACGCTCATTTGATAATATGATTCAGGTGGATGCATCAATTTATGGTGGTAACAGCGGCGGCCCGATCATTGACAGCCGTGGGAAGGTTATCGGCATCGTCTCCGGTGTAGCCATGGACTGGAGCCAGGGTTATGTGCCGATGGCAACCCCCAGATGGGATATGGGGATGATTTTGCCGATTGACAAACCAGTAAAGTTTTTAGAGGAATTGAAAGCCGGCAAGGTCAAATGGAACGGTATTCTGGACCTTTCCGTAACAGATACGCTGAAAAAAATAGGTGATACGGCCAACCAGGGACGCTGGGCCGAAGCGATGACGCTGGCTGACAAAGAACTCAAAAAAAGTTTACAACCGGCACTGGTCATGGCCGCAGGAATGATGCACCTATGTGCCGGTGACAGCAACGGCGCCAGGCAACTTTTCTTAAAGCATCTGTCTATGGACGCCGACAACCATCAGGCCCGGCTGATGCTGTATTTAATCGACTGGCTTAACACTGAAAAGACCGTAAGTGCCTATCGCCAGGCCTTACTCGATTTGGATTGGCGATCATCCTATGAATACCAGGGTTTCCTGACACAGGTATTGGAGGGGGCAGTAGACGATGCATCGGCCATGAAAGGCTGGTATAACGAAGCTGAAAAGAGTTGGCTGCATTATATGCTCGGACTTGTTCGTTTCAAGCAAGGTGACTGGGCTGAATCTGAAAAGTTGCTGCGGGAAGCGGTGCTTGCAGCAGATACCGAAGGATGGGAATTTTATTTGTCCCTGGCCAGATTGGAACAACTGCAAAAGTTGCGCCGCAAATCATTAGAAAGAGAAATGCAAAGGACCCAATATAATGCCGACGTGAAAACCTTTGAAGAGGAGGTTCAAAAAATCCGGGCAGCTAAACTAAGCCGTGACGAGAAATTGGCCCCTCTGTTGGCCAAGCTTCAGGGGGATGCTTCGCAGTTAAAGGACAGACTGCAGGCGCTGGAGAAAATCTTTGAAATAAAACCGGACAACTATAATACGCTGGCGATATTGGCCCTTTTGACTGCGGCGAATGAAGCCTGGCCCAAGGCATTGGAGTACACCCGGAATTACCTGGAAAGGGAAAGTCGCCCAAACGCAGTCAGAATGAGTTTGGGTCTTTTGGAGCCCGGGATTCTGCACTATCAAGGTTTCACGGATGATGCTCGTGTAAATTTGAATGAATATTCACGCAGCACGATAGACCCATGGTACCAGACAATCAGCGAATATTTGCTAGGGAAAAAAACCGAGGAAGCTCTAAAAATTCAAGCAGGGGAAAGCCCTGAACATCTGGTAACCGGGCACACAGTCCTGGGCTTCTGGGCCGAAAGTTCCGGAAACAAGAAGGAAGCCATCAAACATTATAAAGAGGCAATGGCTTCCTTTCTGGATAATTGGCCCGAGTATTTATTTGCAAAAGAGAGATTCATGCAGCTGAAAAAACCTGCCGAATAACCTGATGATCCAATCAACCAAGCAATGAACTGATGGAAGATTTTGAGACGCTGCTCCGGGGCTCTGCCGAAGCCCACGGCCACCTGTGCCCAGGGCAGGTGGTGGGCGTGCGGATGGCCATGCTGGGATGCCGGTTGATCGGCCTGGATAACCCACGGGGTCTACCCCAGATCAAGAAGATTATCGTCTACGTCGAGATCGATCGTTGCGCTACTGACGCCATTTCATACGTTACCGGCGTCAAGCTGGGAAGAAGATCGCTCAAGTTCGTGGACAACGGCATCATGGCGGCCACTTTCGTCAACCTGGAAACCCACGTTGCGTTCCGGATCTACTCCACGGAAGCCTCCCGCGACCTGACGGCTAAATATGCGCCCCATATTGTGGATGAAAACCTCCGGTAAATAGAAGCCTACAAGGTCATGCCGCTCGAAGAGCTTTTCACCGTCGAACAGGTGCAGGTGGACATCCCGCACAGCGACATGCCGGGGCCGAGCCTTTTCAAGGCGATTTGCGAAAAGTGTCATACAGTCGTGCGCGATAAAAAAGAAGTCAGACAGAAGGGACAGGTACTGTGCCGGTCGTGTGCATTCGGCGCCTACTACCGGCCGCTAAAAGAAACGCCGTAAAAAACCGAAACCAAACAAATCAGCTTGCGCCATCCTTTTGCCTTATTCATTTTTAAATTTAACCATACAAGACACGAAGGCACAATTTCAGGAAACTTGATCTCCTTAAATTGCAATTAGGTATTAGAACCGTCAATAAATCATAATAATTCAAATAGTTGAGGTATTTTTTGTGAGATAATAAAAGTTATTGCAAGCGGAAA
>Ga0126332_10000044_pt1 | contig 49446 bp, 40 predicted proteins | sample InaspJWI42metaG_FD_94482 | JGI IMG/M metagenome (GOLD analysis project Ga0126332, IMG submission 94482) | Marine gutless worms symbiont microbial communities from Oahu, Hawaii - Inanidrilus sp. 2 OAHU.JWI-42 metaG | ecosystem: Host-associated > Annelida > Digestive system > Unclassified...
AACTTTTTGTTACCGAAGTTCTTGACTTGTTGAGCCCATAAGACGCGGCCCTACGGGCTGCCCTGCGCTTCTCGGAAAGGGCGCGCTCAGCACAACTCGCTGCGCTCAGACAAGCACTTCGCTTTGGTCGCCCTTTCCTGCGATGCTCGGCGCGTCTTAAAGGGGTAGAACAAACCCAAAATCGAAGTCAACCTCCTTTTAGGCACTTTAGACGACGCAAAGTTAATGTCTAAAGTGCTTCTCCACGGTTGTCGAAGAAGCGTTTCGATTTCCGTTCCGAGCGGGGTAGGGCACCGTAGGCTACGACGTCCACCTCGCTGGAAACCATGATGCTGCTTTTGATTTTGGCCGCAACCTTTGCGGCTATCTCCTTATAATTGTCCTGGTCGGCGGCCTGGTCGCACTCCACCTTAAGGGTCATGTATTCCTTGCCGTCATCGCGGCGGTCCAGGCGGACCTGGTACTCGCAGCTGATCTCCGGAATGGTTGACAGAACTTCATCGATTTGCCCTGGATAGATATTGACCGCCCGAAAAATAAACATGTCGTCGGACCTTCCCAAGATGCGATCGTGCATGGGCAGAACACTCCCGCAGGAGCAAGGCCTTTCGATGGCCCGGGTCAGATCGCGGGTGCGATAGCGGATTAGGGGGGCCGCTTCCTTGGCGATGGTGGTGACGACCATCTCGCCTGGTTCTCCGGGCTGCACGGGATCCAGTGTTTCGGGATCCAGGATTTCCAGGATGTAGTAATCGGCCCAATAATGGATGCCTTCATGGCGGGCACAGTCCAGACCGGTTCCGGGACCATACAATTCGGTCATGCCGGTAATATCGAACATATCTTCCAGGCCCAACAGATCCTTTATCCGGGCCCGCATGGCATCTGAACTGCGCTCCGACCCGAAAATCATCTTACGCAGCGCGATTTTGTCCTTCAGACCCCGGCGGGCGATCTCTTCCGCCATCAGCAGCCCCATCGATGCGGTGCAGCACATAACGGTGGACTGCAGGTCGATGAGAAACTGGCACTGCAGATCTACATTACCCGGCCCGGCCGGTATGGCCAGGGCACCGAACGCCTCGCATCCCAGTTGAAAGCCGGCGCCGGCGGTCCAGATGCCGTAGCCGACGGCAATCTGAACCCGGTCCAGGGGGGTCAGGTCCGCCATTTCATAACAGCGGGCAAAAAAGTGAACCCAGTCATCGAGGTCCTTACAGGTATAGGCCAGTACCTTCTTCTTGCCGGTCGTACCCGACGAGGCATGAATCCGAAGAATATCCGCCTCGGGCACGGACAGCAAGGGCAGGGGGTATCCTTGGCGGAGATCATCGGCGGTCGTAAACGGCAGTTTGCGAAGATCCTCTAATGAAGTGATGTCGTCCGGCTGGATGCCGGCCTCCGTCAGTCTTTCACGATAGAACGGCGAACCATTGTACGCGTGTTGGACGGTCCACTGCAGCCCCCGCAACTGGTGGTTGCGTAATTCTCCGTGGTTTTTAAACCCAGGCATAAAAGATTTGGACATAGTGTTTTCTCCCGATGATATCTCGAGGCTTCACGTTTTTACGAATCAAGCTTGCTTTTGCGTTCGGCGCGCAGTTCTTCTGTCGCGGTGATTTCGGCGTTGAGGCTGCCGGGTTCAATGACGACCCCATAGTCTCGGCGCGCCCGCTCTATACTCACATATCCCAGGCGCACGTCCTGCGCCACCGCGGCGGGATCCCTTTCCAGCGGGTCTCCATATCCGCCCCCCCCGGCGCTGTAAAAGGAGACGGTGTCGCCGTTCTCACAGAATGTCAGGCCGCTGGGGTCGGCATTGTCAGCGTTCTTCAGGAATCGAGCCTTGGCACCCGGCTGACCACCGAAAAGCCCTTCCGGCGGGTAGATATAGCGGCCGGCCTGGACGGCAATGGTGGTGGGTGCCTGGGGTGCCCCGCGGCCCTGGGGAACTTCCAGGATCATTTTACGGCCAATGCCGCCGCGCCGGCGGCCGGGGCCCCCTGAATCACACACCAATTCGCGCGATTTTACGATCAGGGGCGTGTCGCTTTCTAAAATTTCCACAGGTGTATTGGCCCCGTTGGCCGGAAAGATGGCGCAATGGTGGCCGTCCATGCGGCTGCTGGCCCCGAGGCCGCCGCCGCGGATGATCATGGTGTGCCACGGTTTGCCGTTCGCGCGTTTGCCGTACATGATATTGGTCTGGGCCGGCGTGCCGCCGCTGCCGGCAATGATGTTGTCCGGGGTGGCGGCCGCCAGGGCCTTGAATACCATTTCCGTCATAAAATGGCCAACCTGCATGCGGGCCGCCACGGCGGCCGGGAAACGACAATTTACCACGCAGCCTTCCGGGGCCGTCATACTGACGGGGCGGATGGCACCTTCATTGATGGGGATATCGGGATCGAAAGCACTCTTGATGGCCATGAACACATAGGCATAGGTAAAATTGTACACCACGTTCACCCCCCAGTTTACCTGGGGATCGGTGCCGGCAAAATCGACGTTGAGATTGCTGCCCTCTACTACCACCGTGAGGTTGATGTGAATATCGTCCCGGTTACCGGTGCCCTCGATGAGACCGCTATAGGGATAGACTCCATCCGGAATAGCGTCTATAGCGCTGCGCATGCTTTTTTCGGTCCGGCCGATGATCTCGTCGGCCAGGTCGTCCAGGGTGTCGAGCCCCTCGTCGGTCATCATCTCAATGATCTTCTGGGCGCACACGTGGTTGGCAGCCACTTGGCTGCGGATATCGCCGGTCACTTCTTCGGGGGTACGCACATTCCAGCGGATCAGGTCTAGAACGGCCTGATTTAGTTCGCCGGCATCGTAGAGTTTGAGCGGTGGGATGAAAAGGCCTTCTTCGTAAACCTCACGATTGTCGGAAGCCACCCGGCCGCCTATATCGGCATGATGGAAGACGCAGGCGGTAAATGCCACGGGTTTTTCTTTGAAGAAGATCGGGCTCAACACGCATACGTCGTTGAGATGCCCCGCCAGCAGCCAGGGGTCGTTGACGATAAAGACATCACCCGGGCGGTAATCGGAAAGCGGAATGGAGGTAATGATGTTCTTGACTCCCAGGGCCATGTCGCCGGCCTGACCGGGGGTGCAGAAGGTGCCCTGGACCAACTCCTGCCCCCGGCTGTCGGTGAACATACAGGTGTAGTCGTGGGCATCGCGCAGAAGGCTCGAAAATGCGGTCCGGGCCACCGATGCATCGGCTTCATCCACAATGGAAACCAGGCGCCGCCAGAGGATCTCGATGGTGATTGGATCGAACGTGGTTGTCATTTGATATAAACCTCTTCTAGTGCGTTTTCCCTTCAACCTTCAGTCTTCAGCCTATCCACCTGACCTGCATTTCAATGCAGGTCTACCCACACAAACCCAAATTCGTCCACCCGGGCCGCCGCCCCTTCACCGACAACAATGGTGGACTCCCTTTCTTCAATAATGGCCGGGCCCTCAAACGCCGCACCGGGGAAGAGTGCGGATCGATCATAAACCGTGTGTTTGACAAAGTCCTTCCGAGCCAGGGAGTAGGCCGGTCGGGTGGATTTGACGCATTCCGCGAGATTGGCCTGGTTGTTTTTCAGCGGCGGAATATTAAACGGCTTAGCCGGCAAGCTGGCCCATACTTTAAACGTGACGAATTCAACGGCGTTATCGTCGTAAGTCCGTCCGTACAGACGCCTGTATTCCGTGTCGAATAATTCCCGGATGTCTGCTTTGCGCCACTGGTCAAAAGGTCGGGGTGCGATGGCCAGGTCGGTTTCGGCACCCTGGCCCACAAAACGCATCATCAACGTACGTTCAAACAGGATCTTTTCGTCATCGGCGGCACGGCCCAAAATAGCGGCCCCTTCGGTTTCCAGCTCGCGAAAAAGATCTTCGATCGCCTTAAAATCAGCCGCATCGAGTACGGCCCGATGGCTCCGGGACAAGTCAAATGCCACCGGGGCGGTAAAAAAGCCCAGCGCCGATCCGACGCCGGCTAGGGGGGGCACCAGGATGCGCGGTGCTCCGATTTTGCGGGCCAGGCCGTAGGCGTGCACGGGGCCGGCCCCACCAAAAGCCGAGACCGTAATCAGGCCGGGATTCCCGCCTTTCTCGGCAATGTGGGTTTTTGCAGCGGCGGCCATGGTTTCGTTGATCAAGTCGTGAATGCCGAAGGCGGCTTCCACTGCGCTGGTGCCCAGGGGAGCGGCTATTTTTGTGGCAATCGCTTTTTCCGCGGCGGCTTTATCGAGGGGCATGCTGCCGCCCAGAAAGTAGTCGGGATCGAGGTAACCCAAAGTGAGATCGGCATCGGTAACCGTGGGCTTTTCACCGCCCTGTCCATAACAGACCGGCCCCGGGTCGGCCCCGGCGCTTTGCGGGCCCACCTGGAGCAGTCCGAGGCGATTGATTTCGGCGATACTGCCTCCGCCGGCCCCGATTTCCATCAGGTCCACCACCGGGACCTGGATGGGCAGGCCGCTGCCTTTTTTGAAACGCTGCACGCGGCTGACCTCAAACGTCGAAACCAGTCCGGCCTGGCCTTTTTGAATCAGGCAGGACTTGGCCGTTGTGCCGCCCATGTCAAAACAGAACATGTCTTTTATCGCGAACAGTTTGCCATAGTGCTGAGATGCAATTACCGCAGCGGTGGGGCCTGATTCGATAATCCGCACCGGAAATTCGCGGGCCGTTTCCAGGGATGTGATGCCGCCTGATGACAGCATGATAAAGAGCTGACCGTCGAAACCCAGTGTTGCCAGCCGGTCAGACAATTTTTGCAGGTAGCTGGCGGTGATGGGCTTGACATAGGCGTTGGTGGCCGTGGTGCAGGTGCGTTCATATTCCCTTATCTGGGGCAGAACTTCAAAGGAGATGGAAAGTGAAAGATCGGGTGCTGCGTCCCGGATACATTTCTGTATGGCTTTTTCATGGACCGGATTCTCATAGGAATTAATCAGGCACACGGCCACCGACTCCACCCCGGCCGCCTGCAGCTGAGCCAGACGCTCACGGACATCCTGCATGTCGAGATCCCGGATCACCCGGCCGTCGCTGGTGATGCGCTCGTCGACTTCCGTGCGCAGGTCACGGGGGATCAGCGGCCGTGGGTATTCCGCGAATATGTCATAGGCGTCGTAACGAATTTCCCGACCCAGTTCCAGGACGTCCCGGAAGCCGCGGGTCGTAATCAGACCGGTGCAGGCGCCTTTGCGCTCGATGATGGCGTTGATCACCAGGGTGGTTCCATGAATGAATTCAGAGACCCGACCGATAAAGCCGGGGGCCTGATCCAGTAGTTGCAGAATACCCTGTTCGACCGCTTCAGAGGGATCGGCCGGCGAAGTAAGGCATTTGTTGGTCTGAAACTTGCCGGTTTCATCATCGACGAGGACAAAGTCGGTAAACGTGCCGCCGATGTCGCAACCCAATCGATAGGTCTTATTCAAGCTCGCCTCCTGTTGGGGCTATCACAGTATACGATCATAGCTACGGCGTGGTTAGTTGCGCCTGGCTTTCCTTCAGCCTATCCACCTAAAAAATTGCCGGCTCTCGCCATTCACCGAAGACATCCCGAAAAATACCGGCCATCTCACCTACCGTGGCATAAACCCGGCAGCAGTCCACCAGATAAGGCATCACATTGCCGCCTTCCCGGGCGGCTTTTTCCAAGGCCTGCAGGGAGCGGGTCACCTCCCGATTGTCACGGGTCCTTTTCAGTTCGCGCAGTCCCGCCTGCTGTTTTTCCACCCACTGTTCATTGTATTCATGCAGGTCCACGTCGCTGTCGCCCTGGTCGTTACCGTCGGTGTACTTGTTGCTGCCGACTTTGATGTACTCACCGTTTTGCAGCCCCTTTTCATATGCATACGCCTGCTGGGCCACCTTGCGCTGGATGAACCCGGTTTCAACCGCTTTTACCATACCACCCAGACCCGCTATCTGTTCCATCTCTTCCAGGATCTTGGCTTCCATCTCCAGGGTCAGGGTCTCGATAAAATATGACCCGGCCAGGGGATCCACTGTATCGCGCAGGCCGACCTCTTCCATGAGAATTTCCAGGGTGCGCAGCGACAGCAGGGCTGCCCTGGGGGTGGGGATGGTATACGCTTCGTCAAAAGAGCACAGGGCCGTGGTCTGAGCGCCGGCCAGAGCGGCCCCCAGGGCGTAAAAAGCCCCCCGCATGATATTGTTTTCCGGCTGTTCTTTGGTCAGGCCGCTGCCGCCGCCGCCAAAAAGACCGCGCAGAAACAGCTTTTTCTTCTCGGTAACGCCGTAGTCGTTTTTGAGCATTTTGGCCCAGAGCTTGCGGGCGGCGCGGAATTTGGCCACCTGTTCCCACAGGTTACCGAAGACATTGAAGTTGAATGAAAAGCGACCTACAAAGTCGTCGGCCGCCAGACCGCGAGCCATGACATTTTCCATGTAGGCACGGGCAATTTCAAAGGCACAGCCGATTTCCTGGGCCGGGGTGGCCCCCGACTCACGGATGTGGTACCCGCACAGACTGACCGGGTTGCAGCGCGGCAGTTCCTTCACGGCGTATTCAATGGTGTCGCCTACCAGGCGAACCCCATGTTCGACCGGAAAGATCCAGGCCCCCCTGCCGATCATCTCTTTAAGAATGTCATTTTGCGGGGTGGCGGAGATCTTTTCCTTGGGGTAGCCGAATTTTTCCGCCACGGCCTGGTACATGGCCAGCATGATGGTGGCCACGGCGTTGATGGTCAAGCCGCTGCCGATCCGATCCAGGGGAATGTCCTTAAACGCAATTTCAAAGTCCCGCAGCGAGTCCACGGCCATGCCGACCCGCCCGACTTCGCCGATAGATTTGGGGTGGTCGGAGTCATAGCCCATTTGGGTCGGCAGATCGAAGGCGACGTTCAAACCGGTCTGACCATGGCCGATCATCAACTTGAAGCGGCTGTTGGTTTCTTCGGGAGTGCCAAACCCGGTATACTGGCGGGTCGTCCACGCCCGGCTGCGGTACCCCTGCGGGTGCAAGCTGCGGGTGAATGGGAACTCACCCGGGTCACCAAGATCCCGGGCATAGTCGAAGCCTGCTTTTTCCAGATCTGCGGGGCCGTAAACCGGCTTAACCGTGATACCCGATTGATAGCGAACCTCTTCAACTGCATCTTTTTCGTTTTTTGTGTATTTGGCTACGCCCATGTCTGTTTCCTGTCAGCAAGGGTTGGAGTAAAGCATCTAAAGAGCAGGCCCTGAAAATCGATGTCTCGCGCAGAGACGCAGAGGCGCAGAGACGTCTTCTTTCAGTCAAGAATCAAATGAACAGTCCAGCTCAGCTGGGAAACCACGAATATATCCGGCTTCGCCGGTTGATTCAAAACACGCTCAAACCAATTTGTTTTTTGTTGTTTTCCGCACGAAGTGCGGCCATACATTTGGTTTTGGGCTTCTCTGCGTCTCAGCGTCTCTGCGCGATGCATTGGTTTTATTACCTTTTCACTGCGATTAAAATTTATCTCCCTGCGACCGGTGCCGGTAAGCCACAAAGATCATAGATGCTGTTCGTAATCTCATCAAAAGAGGTGCCGCCCGGGTAGATGCCGGCTACGCCCAGCTCTTCCAGAACGGCGATGTCCCGCGCCGGAATGACGCCGCCGACCACCAGTTTGACACCCTGCAAACCGGCAGCCGGCATCATTTCCAGCAGGCGGGTGCAGATGGGGATATGTGCACCGGACATAATACTCAGGCCGATGACGTCCACCGATTCCTGAGTGGCCGCCGTAATGATCTGCTCCAGGTCCTGGTGCAGGCCGGTGTAGATGACTTCCATGCCGGCATCCCGCAGGGCCAGGGCTACGATTTTAGCCCCCCGGTCATGGCCGTCCAGACCGGGCTTGGCCAGAAGAATTCTAAGTTTATGCTGGTTCATACCAATGCCCTCCCCAAGGGTCAAAATTCTTTTTTACTCCCGGCATCGCCGGCGGCCAATTGTTCCAACACGGCGGCTTTGCCCCGGAGAATATGTTCCCGGACCAGTTTTTCCACACCGTCGGCGTCATGATTGCGGATGGCGGCGACCATCTGCTTGTGGTCCTGGTTGCTTTGCTGGGCCATTGTATCCTGGCTCAATATGATGTGGCGAAAGCGATGAATCTGGGCTTTCAAGTCAGCGATCATCTTGATCAGGCGAGGACTTTTGCTCAGGGTGTAGAGCAGTTCGTGAAACTGGGTGTTGATTCTTTCCAGTTCTTCCACCTGGCCCAGTTCCAGGCAGTGCTGGTATTCGTCGATCTTCTTTTCCAGTCGTGCCAGGCCTGCCGGGGTATGGTTTTCAGCGGCCAACCGGGCCGCATAGGATTCAAGCACACTGCGAATACCGAAGGTTTCATCGATATCCTGGCTGGTAAGCCCAAGGACCGTAAATCCGCCGGCCGGCAGTTTTTTCAAAAACCCCTGGCTCTCCAGCTTGTGCAGGGCTTCGCGAACCGGGGTGCGGCTGACGCCGATGGAATCGGCAATTCGGCTTTCCACCAGTCGGCTGCCCGGTGCGATGTCGCCCCGGATAATGGCCAGCTTGAGGTATTCAAAGACATGCTGGCCGGCCGACTTGCGTGCCGGCAGTGCTTTGAGGCCCGGGAGCTGCGCTGTCGTGATATCCATCTCTGCCATTTTTATTCAGTCCTTAAAAACCTGGTCCTCAGCGCCAGGTCAGAGATAAGTGGCTTTGCCGGGGTGAGGGCTCCCAGGCTTTTAGGCTGAAGGCTGAAGACTGAAGTTGAAAGCGTAAAAAAAGCAAGAGCTTTTATGATTTATCGCGACTTTTAGTCTTCAAAGAAATCAATTCGGCCAGTTTGGTTTTAGGGTTTTTCTTCAGCCTTCAGTCTTCGACCTAATTCCCTGAATCCGACCATGCTTTGAATGCGTTTTCTCGGTGCACGTCCTTTCCAATGGCAATCCATAGCGTGGCCCTCTGTGCCAGGATTCTTTACAACCCTTCCCACTTGGCAATGTTGGTCTGCAGGACTTCATGGGTGCCCCCGCCGCTGAGCAGAAAGCGTGTATCACGAAAAAAGCGCTGGGCCGGGTATTCCATGGAATAGCCGTAACCGGCATAAATGCGGGTGCAGTCGTCTGCGGCGCTGCAGGCGGCCTCGGTGGCGAAGTATTTAGCCATGGTAGCCTGTTTCATACACTCTTCACCGCGGTCGATCATGGCCGCAGCGTTGTAGACCATCAACCGGGAGGCTTCCAGGTTGGTGGCCATTTGGGCGATTTTGGACTGGATCAGCTGGTATTTGCTGATGGGTTTCCCGAAAGCCATGCGCTCCTTGGTGTACTGCATGGATGCGTCCATGGCCCCGCGCTGCAGGCCCAGACCCAGGGCCGCCGTCATGGTGCGGATTTCGGCTAGGATTGCTAAAAAGCAGGAAAGCCCCTTACCCTCGGGTGTTACCCGGTATTCTTTGGGGATCAAAACGTCTTTAAAGGCCACCTCACAGATGGGCGTTGTCCGCGTCCCCAGGCATTCAAAGCGCGGGCTGAGCGACACCCCCGGCAGGTCGCGGGGTACGAAAAGTATCCGATACCCCGCAGGCGCTTGGCCGGGTCGGTCTGGCACAGCACCGTATAAAAGCTTGCTTCCGGTCCGTCGGTGACCCATGTTTTCATACCGTTGATCAGGTAGCCGTCGTCTACCGCGGTCGAACGGGTGGTGATGGCGCCGAGGTCGCTGCCGGCTTCCGGTTCGGTCATGCAGAAGCAGCCGATCTTCTCGCCGCGCATAGCCGGCAGAAAATAGTCTTCCCGCATCTGGTCACTGCCGTAGTGAAAGAGAAAATTGGTGCCCATCAGGCACTGCATGGCCGTGATGGAGGCCAGGCTCATAAGGCCGCGGGCCAATTCTTCGCAGATGATGCAGTATAGGGTTGTATTGCCTCCGGCGCCGCCTTTGCCGCGCGGATAGCGAATGCCGAACACACCCATCTCGGCCAGCTGCTGAAACAGTTCGTGCGGGAATTCGCCTTCACTGTCCAGTTCTTCGGCGATGGGAATCACCTCCTGGTCGACGAAACGGGCCATGGTTTGCCGGATCAATTTTTCCGGATCGGATCTTAGCATCACATGTTCCTTTAGGCACCTTAAACTGTAGTTTACTGCTCACACATAACGTCACACGCAGCCTGAATCTGGCGCGTCAATTCCGGTACTACCGTGAACAGATCCCCGACAATGCCCCAGTCGGCCACTTTGAAAATGGGCGCCAGCGGGTCTTTGTTGATCGCCACGATGAATTTGGAATCCAGCATGCCGGCCCGGTGCTGGATGGCGCCGGACAAGCCGCAGGCGATGTACAGTTCCGGCCGTACGGTCAGGCCGGTTTGACCGACCTGCTGGCTGGCCGGGATCCAGCCTTCTTCGACCGCCACCCGCGTGCCGGCTACCTCCGCGTCCAGTACCCCAGCCAGATCCCGCAGGGTTTCGAACCCGGACGCGTCATTGAGGCCCCGGCCGCCGGCCACAATAATCCGGGCCGCAGCCAGATCACCGCCGGAATTGGCGACTTTGACGGTTTCCAGGATCCGGGTGCCCATATCTGCTGCGTCCAGAGCCAGCTGGTGATTAACTACCGTGCCCTGGTGGCCGGGCACGGGGATTGCTTCCATAACGCCCGGTCGCACCGTAGCCATCTGGGGCCGCGAATACCGGTTGGCAATGGTGGCCATGATGTTGCCCCCGAAGGCCGGGCGCGTTTGCCACAGGATGCCTTCATCTGAATCAATGCTCAGTTCAGTACAGTCCGCCGTCAGGCCACAACCCACCCGGCGGGAGACGCGCGGGGCCAGGTCGCGCCCGATGTGGGTGGCCCCCATGAGCAGGATTTCCGGTTTGTGTGCCTGTATGAGCTGGGCCAGGATCCGGGCATAAGCCCGCGTGCGGTAGTCGGACAGCTGTTTATCTTCGGCCAGGTAGATTTGATCCGCACCGAATCCGATCAGGGTATCGGCCAGAGGGGCGACCCGGTCACCAATCAGGACCGCGGTGACGGTCTGCCCCCGCTCTTGGGCCAGATCCCGGGCTTTACTGATCAACTCTACGGAAACCCGGTTCAATACCCCGGCGCGCTGCTCGGCAAAGACCCAGACCCCCTGGTGGTCAATGAAGTCGGGTATGGCGCGCGGCTCCACATCGGTGCAGATGGCCCCGGGCCGGCAAACATCCAAACAGGCCCCGCAGGCGGTGCAGCGTTCGCCGATAGCGGCTTTGTCGTCCACCAGAGATATAGCGTCATAGGGGCATTTGCGCCGGCACCGCCGGCACCCGTCACACAGATCAACTTCCACCCAGACTGGCATACCTAAGTCCTTTCTTGATCATCTTCAGATTAAGAGCAAGCGTAAGATTGGGTGCTCTTAGGGACGACAAGCGCCTCAGGGCGCGATCAACCTGTTCTCCTTTAACTGGTCCACCAGAGTCTGCACCACGTCGGCGGTTTCACCGCTCAACATCTCTCCCCGGCGTTCGAACTTGGGGGCAAACGTTTTGATGACATGGGTGAGCGAACCCTCCAGACCCACCTCGGCCGTGGTAACGCCAATATCCGCCGCATTCCATACTTCGATGGGCGCTTTCGTCCGGCAGGCTTTCAGCAGGCCGGCCATGCGCGGATAACGCGGCGTTTTCATCCGGCCGATAACGGTCAGCAGGGCCGGCAGACGGCACGCCACTCTTTCGTATCCATCTTCCAGGCGTCTCTTTAAGACTATCTGATTGTCCGCGATTGATTCGATATCGTAGACATAGCTCACCTGGGGCAGATCCAGGTAGTCGGCCACCTGGGGACCGACCTGGGCGGTGTCGCCGTCGATGGCCTGGCGACCGCACAGGATCAGATCGAAATCACCCACGGTTTCCACGGCTTTTCCCAGGGTATAGGAGGTCGCCCAGGTATCGGCGCCGACAAAGGCCGGATCGGTCAGCAGGATGGCCTGGTCCGCGCCCATGCCCATGGCTTCTGAAAGGGCATCTATGGCCTGGGGCGGGCCCATGGAGATGACCGTCACCCGGGCTTCGTGCGCCGCTTTCAATTCCAGGGCTGCTTCCAGGGCGTGCCGGTCATCGGGGTTGATGATGCTGGCCAGCCCCTCCCGTATCAGGTTGCCGGTTTTCGGGTCCAGCTTGACTTCGGTGGTGTCCGGCACCTGTTTGATGAATACGATGATCTGCATATTCGGCTCCTGTTAGATGACGCCTTTATCCTTCAACCCGGTTAACTGCTCATCCGATAAGCCGAGTTTTTGACCGTAGATTGCCTGGTTCTGCTCCCCCAAAGCGGGGCGGGAAGGTGAGGGTCTGGTTCTGCTTTTCCAGAAAGGGCGTCATGTTGGGCGGTGGGGCCAGGATAATCTGCTTGCCGGTGACCGGGTCCGTGGACGTCAGCAATTTTTTATCGACCAGAGGATCGGCAATGACTTCCGGGATAGTCTTTATTTTACTGACCGGCACCGTGATGCTGTTAAACAGATCGATCAACGCTTCCGAAGCGTGGTTTTCCGTGATGGCGTTGATCTGCTGGTTGAGATTGACCACGTCTTTGATCCGGCCTTTGTTCTTTTCATATTCCGGGCGGTCCAGGGAAGCAAAGATGTCCAGTCCGGTCATGGCCTGCCACTGGCGGTCGTTGCCCACCGCCAGGTAGATAAAGCCGTTGGCGGTCTTGTAAACCGAGACCGGGCAGAAGAATTCATGGGTGTTGCCGCGGCGGCTGATGCGGGTATCGAAACTGGCCGTCATGGTTACGGGTACGGTGAGCCAGGACACCGTGGATTCGAACATGGCCAGGTCTATGCGGGAACCTTCCCCGGACACCTCTCTTTTATAGAGCGCTTTCATGAGCAGTCCGTATGCATGTTCACTGGTGCCCATATCCGGCAGAGGAATGCCCAGGACCTGGGGATCTCCATCGGCTTCGCCGGTCAATTCCATCAGGCCGGAGCGGGCCTGCAGAATCGGATCGTAGGCGCCCTCGTTGCTGTCGGGCCCGAAACCGGTGACCCCCATCCAGATGATGTCTGGTTTGATCGCCTTGAAAGCCTCATAGTCGATGCCCAGCTTGGCATAGTTCTTCGGCAGCTGGTTGGTGGTGAAGATGTCGATGTTAAGGTCACGGATCAGGCGCTGCAGCAGGTCACGGCCTTCCGGCTCGGCCAGGTTGAGCGTCAGCGCCTGCTTCCCGGCATTGATGCAGAGAAAGTAAGCGCTCATTTTCTCTTCGTCCAGGGCATTTGCGCCGATCATGCGGTTGGGATCGCAATAAACGGGGTGCTCGAGGCGAATCACCTCCATACCGTCTTGCGCCAAACGATACGTCAGGTAGGGCACCACGGTGGCCTGTTCGAGAGAGAGAACCTTAACGCCTTGAAAAAGCTCCATAATTTTCTCCAGTGACCTGCAGGTTGTCTTGGTGCGGGATGCTGCCGAACCGGCCGCAGTGTCCGGCGGCAGGGACCATTTTTATCGGTTGTCTGGGCGATTAGCAGATCGCCAGATAGATGCTTGACGGGTTGTGGTGTATACAGTATACAGTATACGACGTTTGATATCTATACGGATGCGAAACCATTGTCAAGGGGCACCTGCAAAGGGTATACTTGTTTCAATCCCTTTCGATCCCGCACAGCTGTTACCGGCGATGATTCTGGCTGCAATTCAATGCCGGTCTGGGGTGCCCCAATACTAAATAAACAGTTGCATCAAATTCTAACAATTCCAATCTAACGCTGCCGCGTATGGCAGCGTCCGGGAGGGTCGCCGTGCAGGTACCCGGTTTCGAATATCTTGAACCCCGCAATGTGGATCAGGCGCTTGGTATGCTGGGTGAACACGGCGCCGAGTGCGCAGTGCTCGCCGGCGGTACTGATCTCATCGTCAGGATGAAGCAGCGGCTCACGACACCTCGCTTTCTCGTCAGCTTGAAACATCTCAACGAGCTGAATTACCTTCGCGAGGACGCTGGATGCCTGCATATCGGTGCGGCCACCCCTTTGGCCCGGATCATTGACGACGAGACTGTTCGCACCCAACTGCCGGCTTTGCATGCGGCCATGGCAGCGGTCGGCGCCCGTTCCATTCAGCATGTCCGCGGGACCCTGGGCGGCAATCTGTGCCAGGAAAATCGCTGCCGGTTCTATAACCAGTCGGCCTTTTTCCGTTCTACCCGGCAAGCTTGCCACAAAGCCGGCGGGACCACCTGCTATGCCCGGGAAGGATCCGATCGCTGCCGCAGTACTTGTCAGTCCGATGGCGCACCCGCACTGATGGCGCTGAACGCTCAGGTAACGCTGCGGGGCGCCGGTTCCGAGCGCACCATCCCGCTCACAGAGTTGTACACGGCGGTAGGTGATGCCCCGCTCTCCCTGCACAGCAGTGAACTGCTCACAGACATTTCCATACCCATACCGGCGCCGGGCTGCGGGAGTGCCTATCAGCGGCTTACCTTTCGCGCGGCCATCGACTACCCCCTGGCCTCGGCCGCCGCATTTGTAAACACAGGAGATGGCCTCATCCAGGAAGCCCGCATCGTGGTCGGGGCCATCGGCAGTGGTCCGCTATTTCTGGTAACGGCCTCCAATGGTCTGCGGGGTAAGCAAGTTTCGGATGATGAGGCCTTGTCTGCCGCCGCCCAAATGGCCGGCAGCAGTGCCGGGGCCTTTATCGTGGACAATCTCAACGCCGATATGGATTACCGGACCGCAATGATTCCGGTCCTCGTGTCACGCGCCTTGAACGAGGCAATTGCCGCAACCGGTGCCTGACGGCCAGCGGTGAAGGAGTTCAAATGGAAAAGTTCAATCTGGAACTGAACGTAAACGGGGAAGCACTGGCGTTCAACATACTCCCGAACCGTACCCTCTTGGAAGTACTGCGCGAAGAGGCCGGCCTCACCGGAGCCAAGGAAGGCTGTGGTGAAGGGGTCTGCGGGCACTGCACGGTGCTGCTCGACGACCTGCCGATCCGCGCCTGTCTGACCCTGGCGGTGGAGGTGGACGGTCGTGCCGTTACCACGGTCGAAGGATTGGCCGCGGGTGAAACCTTGGATCCGCTGCAAGAGGCGTTTATCGAGCACGGCAGCGTGCAGTGCGGCTTTTGCACGCCCGGCATGCTGATGTCGGCCAAAGGGCTGCTGCTGGAAGATCCCCAGCCGGATGAGCAGAAAATCCGGCACGCTCTGAGCGGGAACATCTGCCGCTGTACCGGGTATGCCAAGATTGTCGAGGCCGTGGAGGCGGCCGCCAAGAAGCAATAAGAGGAAGGTTATGGCTGATTATGCCTATATTGGAAAAAAGATGCCCCGGGTGGACACCCGCGCCAAGGTGACCGGTCAGGCCCGGTTCACCGCCGATCTCGATCTGCCTCGCATGCTGGTGGGCAAAATCCTGCGCAGCCCCCATCCCCATGCCCGCATCCTGAACATAGACGTAGCGGCCGCCGAGCGCCTGCCCGGCGTAAAGGCCGTGGTCGTCGGGGCGGAAACCCTGGGGCGCAAATGGGGCGTCTTCCGGTATACCCTCGATCAGCAGATGCTGACCACGGACAAGGTCCGGTACATCGGCGAGGATGTGGCCGCGGTGGCCGCCGTGGACGAGGAGACGGCCCTGGCGGCGCTGGATTTGATCCAGGTTGACTACGAAGTGCTGGAACCGGTGTTTGACCCGATGGAAGCCATGAATCCGGGCGCCCCCCAGCTGCACGACGATTTTCCCAACAACATCAATATTCATGTGCCCATTGAGGTGGGCGACGTGGAAGCGGGTTTTAAAAAGGCCCATTATGTTCGGGAAGACACCTATACGGCCCCCGAGGATTCCTATTTTCAGGCCGAACCCTATGCCGTGGTTGCCCGCTGGGACCTGGACGGCAACCTGGAGATGTGGATGCCCAACGCGGGCCCGCACATGAAATCCAAACCCCTGTCCAACCTGCTCGGCATACCGCTTAACAAGGTCCGGGTACGCAAGATTGCAATCGGGGGTGCCTTTGGGGGCCGCAGCGAGATCTCGCCGGCGGACTTCATCTGCGCCCTGTTGGCCAAAAAGGCCCAACGGCCCGTCAAGATTGCTTTTACCCGGGAAGAGAACACCATTGCCACCCGCCAGGGACACGCCCTGATTACCACGATCAAAACCGGCGTCGACAAGGACGGGCAGGTCCTGGCCCGGGACATCACCTGTTACATGGACGGCGGAGCCTACAGCAGTACCGGTCCCATTGCCACCAGTGTGCCGTTTCTCTGCATGGAACAGGCGTACCGTATGGAAAACGTTCGCTACGACGGCTACCGTATCTACACCAACAAACCAATCCGGGGCATGATCCGCATGCACGGAAGGGGATTTGCCTGTGGGGTGGACACCCAGCTGGACCTGATCGCCGAACATCTGGGGCTGGACCCGGTGCAAATTCGCCTGGTGAATGCCCGGCAGCCCGGAGAATATACCAACACGGGCTCACTGGTGGCCAGCTGCGCCATGCAGGAGACCATCGCCAAGGCGGCTGAAAAGGCCCGCTGGGCGGAAAAGTGGGGCAAGCTGCCACCGTTTCACGGCATCGGTATCGGCACCAATTCCGTGCAGACCGGATTCCCAATGGGTATTCGCGGCGGCAGTCAGGCCATCATCAAATTCAACGAAGACGGCGGCGCCACCGTCATCTCGGGTGTGGTGGACAACGGCCAGGGCAACGACAACATGTTGGTCCAGATTGCAGCGGAGGAGTTGGGCATTCGCCCGGAGGATATCCAACTGGTCACGGCCGATACCGAGGTCACGCCTTCCGATCCGGGCTCCTACTCCCAGGTGTCAACGTTTATTGGAGGGCATGCCGTCAAGCTGGCCGCCCGCGATGTGATGAAAAAGATCCTTCTGACTGCTGCCGAGATGCTGGATACGAATGCGGATGATCTCGTCGCTAAGGACCGGATGATATCCGTCAAGGGTGATCCGGAAAAATCGATCCACATTAAAAAAGCGATCCGCATGGGGCTGGTAAAGGGCCGGGCACCGAGCGGCGAAGGCGCCTACTGGCCCAAAGTGGACCCCAAGCGCGAGTGGGTGCAGAATCCCCACGGCCAGATGTGCGGGGCGTTTTCTTTCGGCACCACGATCTGTGAGGTCGCCGTCGATCCCGAAACCGGCCGGGTGACGGTCCTGGAAGTCACGGCTGCCCAGGACGTGGGGTACGCCCTCAATCCCCTGGTTCTGGAGGGCCAGTTCGAGGGATCGGTGGCCATGGGGGGACAGGGTGGCATGCTGACCGAAGAGCACCTTTGGCAAGACGGCCTGGTCTTGAATCCCACCGCGCTGGATTATCGTCTGCCGCTGGCCGCCGACATGTCCAAGATCAATTCCATCATTGTGGAATCTGTCGACCCGGATGGGCCCTATGGTGCCAAGGAAGCCGGTATGTCCATTGCCATGTCGGCCGCCCAGGCCTACAGCGCGGCGATCTGTGACGCCATCGGTGTTTATTTCAACGATTATCCCATCACGCCGGATAAGATTCTGCGGGCCATTCGGGAGAAGCAAGCCAAGGAGAGCTGAATTGAAAGCCAAGGTTATCGACCACATCTGTATTGCGGTAAAGGACCTCGCCAGCGCCCGCAAAATTTACGAAGACACGTTCGGACTGGAACTGGCCCTCGAATACACTGCCGCTCAGGAAAATATCAAGGTGGCCCGCTATTACCTGGGAACCGTGGCCTTGGAACTCATGGAATCCACGACGCCTGACGGGGATGTGGCCCGCTTTATCGAGAAGAAAGGTGAGGGGGTCTTTCTGATTTCCTACCGCGTTGACGATGTCGCCGCCGGGCTGGACGAACTGAAGCAAAAAGGCGCCCGCCTGATCGATGACCAACCCCGGGAATTAATGGGCAATCGCTACGCCTTTATCATGCCGCCGGCGGATACCTGCGGCGTTCTGACTGAAATAATTGATGGGGAGTTTGATCCAGGCAAATAGAACCCATCTCAAAAAAGTTTTTTGGCCCAATCTCGGCGTTGGGCGATCGGAATAAATCCTCGAAATACCTGATGTATTCCTCCGGTTTACGCCCCACATCTAAATAGTTCAATAAGCGGGAAGTCCCGCAACGCGGGGATCCTCACGGCCGTCTTGATCTTGAACCAAAATCCGTTTTTTGAGTTAGGTTCTAATTCATAACGGACCTCAGCCGCAAACACCCTTCCAGCGCCATTTCCTGGCGCCATCCGCGCCAATTTTCTATTTGCAGGTCCCCCTGGATTGGGGTATGGTGGGCCCTGTTGCACGCGAATTAGCAGCACTGGTGCTGCTTATGATATCCCCAAACGCTAAGCTAAAACCAAACAGGACGATAATACCTAAAAAGGAGGCGCTATGGAGGTCAAGAAAATATTTTTACCAGAATCGGAACTGCCCCGCAAATGGTACAATATTGCCGCCGACATGCCCACGCCCATGGAACCGCCGTTGCATCCCGGAACAGGTCAACCCTGCGGACCCGAGGACCTGGCCCCGATTTTTCCCATGCCTCTCATCGAACAGGAAGTCAGCCAGGAACGCTGGATTGATATCCCTGACGAGGTCATGGCCAAATATCAGATCTGGCGGCCATCGCCTCTTTACCGGGCCTATTCACTCGAGAAATTCCTGGATACGCCTGCCAAGATATATTTCAAAAACGAAGGTGTCAGCCCGGCGGGCAGCCACAAACCCAATACGGCCATTGCCCAGGCGTACTACAACAAAATCTCCGGAACCAAACGCATCACCACGGAAACCGGCGCCGGTCAGTGGGGCAGTGCGCTCTCCTTTTGCTGTGCGCTCTTCGGCCTGGAGTGCAAGGTTTACATGGTCAAGGTCAGCTATCAGCAAAAACCCTACCGCCGGATCATGATGGAAACCTGGGGGGGCACCTGTGTACCGAGCCCGAGCTCGGAAACCAATGCCGGTCGCACCATTCTGGAACAGAATCCGGACTCCCCGGGCAGCCTGGGTATCGCCATCAGCGAAGCTGTCGAGGCCGCGGTCGGGGATGATGACACCAAGTATTCTCTGGGCAGCGTGTTGAACCACGTCATGCTGCACCAAACGGTTATTGGTCTGGAAGCCCAGAAACAGATGGAGATCGCAGGGGATTACCCGGACGTCATCATCGGCTGTGCCGGCGGCGGCAGCAATTTTGCGGGCTTGGCGCTGCCGTTCGTCCGTGACAAGATCAACGGGAAAGACATCGATATCATCGGCGTTGAGCCGACGTCGTGTCCCACCATGACGCGGGGGCCGTTCTCTTACGATTTCGGTGACACCGTGCAGATGACGCCGCTGCTGCCCATGCACACGCTGGGGCACACCTTCGTACCGGAAGGTATTCACGCCGGTGGTCTGCGTTATCACGGCATGGCCCCCGTTATCAGCCAGCTGCTGATGGACAACCTTGTGCGCCCTGAAGCCATACCCCAGTTGGAAACCTTTCAGGCCGGCATCACTTTTGCCAGGTCCGAAGGCTTCATCAGCGCACCGGAAACCGATCATGCCGTGGCCGCCACCATTCGCGAGGCCCTCAAGGCCAAGGAAGAAGGCAAGGAGAAGACAATTCTCTTCAATTGGAGCGGACACGGTCTCGTGGACATGGCCGCTTATGAAGCCTACCTCTCGGGCAAGCTGGCCGACCACGAACTGGCCGAGGAAGAGATTGAACGCGCTTTAGCCGACATAGCGCCGCTGCCGAAGCCGCAGCAATATAAGGGCTAGCGTTCGCTATATGTAATAGCTTAGAAACTTCCCGGAGGCTTCTGCCTCCGGGATCATTTTTTACAATGCCACAGAAAAAGACCCCGCCTGCAGACGACTATCAGATTCGCTGCCCCCGTCTGGGGCACCAGATCTACTTCTCCTATTGTCGCCAGGAGAACCAGGGACAACCCTGCTTTAAAACCCTGGATTGCTGGCACACCCATTTCGATGTACAGGCGTATTTGAAAGGTGAGTTGACCACCGAAGCGTATGAACAGGCCTTCAGCGGCAAGGTCAAACCCAAGATGCTCTCCTTGCTGGAACTGATCGAGCAGGCGAAAAAACAGAAATCAGAAGACTGATTTCTGCCGTTTTAGGTGTTAGGTTTTAAGTGTTAAGAAAAGAATTGAAAATCTTAACACCTAACACTTAAGACTTAACACTCTTGTGAAACAAGGATTGCTTATGCTCCCTGAATTCTTACTCGGAAACGGTGCCATTGCCCTGGGGCTGCTGGAGGCGGGCTGCCAGGTGGTGACCTCCTACCCGGGCACGCCCAGCTCGGAAATCCTGCCGGAGGTGGTTCGTCTGGTAAAGTCTGCCGGACTGAATACCTATGTGGAGTGGTCCACCAATGAGAAAGTAGCCCTGGACAATGCCTATGCCGCCGCCATTGCCGGCAAACGGGCGGCCGTGTGTATGAAACAGGTGGGCCTGAACGTGGCGGCCGACTCCTTGATGAGCGCTGCCTACCTCGGGACCACCGGAGGGCTGGTCATCATCTCCTGTGACGACCCCGGGCCGCATTCTTCCCAGACCGAACAGGACACGCGCCTCATGGCCCGCCTAGCCAAAGTGCCGGTCTTCGATCCGGCGACACCCCAGGAGGCCCGCGAGATGGCGGCCCGGGCCATGGACCTGTCTGTGGAATTCGGCGTGCCGGTGATTTTGCGGCCGGCCATCCGGGTCTGCCACGGTCGCCAGAACATCGTGCCCGGTGAGCTTAAGGCGAATCCCGACAAGGCGGTTTTCGAAAAGAATCCGGCCCGCTGGGCGGCCACACCCCGTTTTCGCTTCATGCTCCACGGTGAATTGAATCGCAAATTAAAAGAGATCGGCGACACATTCAATACCCTGGCGCCTTACAACGCCCACAACTTGCAGTCGAAGAAGTCCTACCCGTTGGGCATTATTGCCGGCGGCGTATCCTGGGCCGTGGTCAAGGATCTATTGGCGGAAAACGAGCGCCGGGATATCCCGCTGCTCAAGTTGGGAGCCCCCTATCCATTCCCGGAGCGATTGGCGGATGAGTTTATGGCGGCCTGCGACACGGTACTGGTGGTGGAAGAGACAGATACCGTCATCGAGATGTTCCTGCGTGACAAGGTTAAAGTCCGCGGACGACTTTCCGGGCATGTTCCCTCGGAAGGTGAACTTGTGCCGCAGGTCGTGGAAAAAGCCCTGAATACGCTTCTCGACGAGACCGGCCTGGAACCGCTGAAAATTCACGGTGACCCGGCTGCCCTGGAACTGGTGCAGTCACTCGAACTGCCCATCCGTAAACCCACCCTCTGCGCCGGGTGTCCCCACCGGGCGTCATTCTTCGCTATTCGCAAGGCGCAGCCCAAAGCTATCTACACATCCGATATCGGCTGCTACACGCTGGGAATGAATCTCGGCGGGGTGGATACCTGCCTGGATATGGGGGGCGGCATTACGTTGGGTTCCGGGTTTGTCCAGGCTTTCAAACAGGATGACGTTGCCCAGCCGGTAGTGGCGACCATGGGAGATTCCACGTTCTATCATTCCGGTACCGCCGGTCTGATCAACGCGGTATACAACGATGCCCGTTTTATCCTGGTACTCTTGGACAATGGAACCACGGCCATGACTGGGATGCAGCCGGCGATTTCCACGGGCATTCGGGCCGACGGGAGCAGGGGCAAGGCCGTCAGCCTCGAACGTGTTGTCACTGGCTGCGGCATAGATTTTGTTGAAGTGGTTGACCCTTACGACGTGAAGGCCATGCGGGGCCTGCTTAAAAAGGCTGCCGCGTATGTCGGCGATCCGGACGGTGGCATCGCCGTGATCATCGCGCGGCATCCCTGTGTGATCAATGATCGCCAGGGAGCCATACCGAACAGCAAGCCGGTAACCATTAATGACAAATGTGACCTGTGCGGGTTTTGCCATGACCGGTTCGAATGTCCGGCTCTCTATAAAGACCTGGCCGCAGAGCATACCCGGGTCGATCCCATGCTCTGCGCCGAGTGCGGTGTCTGTCTGCTGGTGTGCCCCAAAGATGCCATTGAGGAAAAATAGACTTGTGACTGCTGGTGCAATGCAGGGATAACTTCGAAAAGGTGACACATGGATAACATCAACATGGTACTTTGTGGCCTGGGAGGCCAGGGCATCTTATTCATGACCAAAGTTTTGGCCCGGACGGCTCTGACCCGGGGGCTGGATGTGTTGGGGGCCGAAACCCATGGGATGGCCCAGCGGGGCGGTTCCGTGATTTCGCACCTGCGGCTGGGCGAAGTCAACAGCAGCCTGGTCAATGCCGGTTCCTGCCAGCACCTGCTGGCCCTGGAGGCGAACGAAGCGTATCGCAACCTGCCGTTCCTGGCGCCGGGCGGTCAGCTCTACGTCAATGCGGCCGCGAATAGTTTCCCGAATGACCGCGTCCGCCCCTATCTGGAAGAAAAACAGATTCAATGCCGGACAGTGGACGCCAGTAAAATTGCGTTGGAGCTAAAGGCCCCCATGGCCGTCAACCTGACCCTGATCGGTTTCATGGCGGCCAGCCCGGCCAGTCCGTTTTCGACCGAGGAAATCAGGGCTACCATCGACTTGGTCAGTCCGGATCGTTTCAAACCCACCAACTTCAAAGTCTTCGATGCCGGTGCCGCCGCCGGCTGACCACAGTTCCAGGCGAGATGATTGTCTTGCTTAGTTCCACTGACCACGAACAGAGGAAGCCATGCAATTTTCGAGAAGACTTTTTCTACTTTTCATTTTGATGATACCACTGGCCTGCCAAACGGCCGGCCAGCGTAAATCCGACCGGATGAGTTTCGAACAAGCCCGCGATGTCGTGCTCAGCATGCAGAGCATCCCCTTGTCACCACCACCGCGCAAGCTGGATGATATTCTGGCGATTCTGGAGCAACCGGAAAATGAACATGAATACATGACGGAAATTTTTAGGCGAGCGGAGAGTGAACCGCCGGGCGGGCCGGCCACAGACATGTTCCACTTTTATAAAAGCCGGGCCAATGCCCGCTATGAGCTATACCGATTTCAGGCCGCCGCCGCAGATATACGCTGGGCGATAGCCTATGGTAAGCAGGCCCACATCCGCGATTCTTTTCTCTATCGCCGCCTGGCCAAGATCGAGATGCAGGCCGGACGCTATGAGGCGGCTTTTAATCTCAGCCAAGAATCACTTTATAATGTGAACAAGTACCGGTTTGGGCCCTACCTGGGCTTTCAAGCCCGCATCCTGACCCGCATGGGAAAATTTGATCTTGCGGAAGCTGAGATCGAGAGGGCTTATCACCAATACCAGACGGTTCCGGCCGCCGCACGGTATAGTTACATAGTTCATAGTGGTGTCCATGATGTCGGCAATGAGAGCGATATCCTGGCCGCCGAAGCGGAACTGTTAGAAGCTCAGGGACTATACGAACAGGCTTATGAGAAACGCGTTCGCCTTCTCAGCTACCAGAGCCAGATGCGTCGCAAGCGTCCCATCGAAGCCGTTTATGCCGAACTGGACCTGGCGGCTAACCTGCAGCTTCAAGGCCGTTTGGTGGAAGCCGAGAAAGAGGCCCGCTGGGGTGTGAAACACGCCGTCCAGATATACGGCCGTCAAACGGGCATCACCGCATCAGCCCTCCAAACCCTGGGGGCGATAATGTTGTCCAAGGGAGATTTGGCCAATGCCAAGATTCTGGCCGCTGCCCAGAAAGAGATCCTGGAGAATTTGCGACTGCCCAAAGAAGAAGATGTCATGATAAAAGCCGGATTGCTCCAGGCGGCTGTTCTTTGTGCCGACTACGATTTCGCGGCCGCCATGGCGGCCTATGACCCCGCCCTGGATGGCATGCAGGCTAATACCTACCTGTTTCGGCGCCATGCCCATCGCAACACGAGTTTGATTCTGACCTTGATCGAGAGCGGGCGCATGCGGGCGGCCCGGGACCTGATTCGCAAGACCCGTGCGGAAAGCGAGGTTCTCAAGATTGATAATACCCTGAAGGAAGCCGAACTGAAGGCCCTGGAAGCCCTCATGCTCTCCCGGGAACAGAAGACCGGTGCAGCCCGGGCGGCCTTTGCGGAAGTTGTACCGGGTTTGTTGACCATCTTGCAGGCTCCCGATACCGATTTCGAAATGCGGCAGCGGGTTGATCTGTTGCTGAACCGCTATATCGACTTGCTGCTGGATGTATATCTACAGAAAACCGACCAAACTGATCGTCAGCGTCTCGTCACCGAGCTGTTTCAACTGGCCGATGCCCGGCAAACCCGCGTCAACAGTGCCCTGGGAGAGAGCAGCGCCCGGGCGGCCTCCCTGTCCGATCCGCAGCTGGCCGAGTTGGTCCGCCAGGAGCAGGATGCCGCCAAAAAGATAAAAAGTCTCAAAGCCGCTTATTACAACCTGGCCGCGTCCCAGGGCGGCACCTACAGCACCCCTCTGGCGGGTCTTGAAAACGACATCCACACCCTTACGGCTGCACGAACGGCGATCCAGACAAGGATAGCGGCCAAATTCCCGAAATATAGCGAATACGTGACCCCGCAACCGCCGACAATTGGAGCGATTCAAGCTCAGTTAGGGGCCAGCGAAGCCTTTATCAGCCTCTGGACCCTGGAAGACCGGACCTGTGTATGGGCCCTTCCGGCCCGGGGTGAACCTGTGTTTGCCGTCATAAATTTGGGGCGGGAAGCACTGGCCAAGAAGGTCATGCGCTTGCGCCGGGCCCTGAAACCCGATGCACAGATGCTCAGCAATATTCCCGAGTTCGATACGGAAACAGCCCACGCGCTCTATGATCAGTTATTGGCACCGGTTGCCGGGGGCTGGCAGAGCGCCACCGATCTGCTCGTGGTCGTTAAAGGACCGCTCGACCAGCTGCCGCTGGGGCTTTTGCCAACGGCGCCGGGCAGTCCGGCCCGGGATGATGCCGTGCGCTTCGAGAGCTACCGGCAGGTGCCCTGGCTGATCAAGCGGGTGTCCATCACCCGGCTGCCTTCGGCGGCAGCCCTGCTCACCTTGCGGACCCTGCCGGCCGGCAGCGCGGATCGGGAACCTTTCATTGGATTCGGAGATCCCATTTTCAACGTGGACCAGCTGGAAGTGACCTCCAGCCAGGCAGCCACACTGGCACGTAGAGGCCAGGGGGGGCGGCCATTCAAATACGCGGTATCCGGGTCAGCGAAGAAGGCGTTCTGGACAACGCCGCCCTTACCTCCGTGGGATTGGAGCAACTTAACCGTCTTCCGGATACGGCTGCTGAAATCAGCGAGATAGCAGTAAACCTGGGCGCCGATCCCGCCCGGGATATCTATCTGGGGGTGGACGCCTCGGAAACCACGGTAAGGACGCGGGACCTCTCCCGTAAGAAAGTGGTGGCCTTTGCGACCCATGCCCTGCGACCCGGTGACCTGGATGGTCTGTCCCAGCCGGCCCTGGCCTTTTCTTCCCCGGATGTCACCGGCAAAGATGAAGACGGCTTGTTGACCATGGGCGAGGTTCTGTCCCTCAAACTCGATGCCGACCTGGTGGTGCTCAGTGCCTGCGATACCGGGGCCGCGGACCGGCAGGGCAGCGAGGCGGTCAGCGGTCTCGGTCGGGCCTTTTTTTACTCCGGTGCCCGCGCCCTGCTGGTCACCATGTGGCCGGTGGAAACCAGCTCGGCCCATCGATTGACCACCGGTCTGTTCAAATGGCGCACCCGCGAGGCGGGCCTTTCCTGGGCGCGTGCCCTGCAGCACTCGATGTTGGAACTCATGGATGCACCGGGTTTGCGACACCCGGACGGCACCGTGGTTGCTCGCTATGCCCATCCGCTTTTTTGGGGGTCGTTTGTGGTTGTGGGAGATAGTGGTAACAGATAACGATCCAATTCTGGAAATATTGGTGCGTACAATTTGTCACGCTGAGCACAGCGAAGCGTCTCCCACCTGCAAAGGCAACCTCACAACGGATGGGTTCCGTCGTCGTTTTACTCCTCAAAATGGAAACGCGGCTGGAGGACACCCTCTCTTTTACCGGATCCCACACAGAATTGTAATTGTACCACATCAACAATTTTTTCTTGCGCAACCGGATAAACCTGTTTATAAAAATAGAGTTGGGGTTTCATTTAGCTTCCATCCTTATCTTGATCATCCATACAATTAGTTGGGTTTCGTAATGTGTTGCCCATTTGTAATATAAGATTTTCCAATCACGGTAAAATCGACAGCCGGTGCGTTGTTGAAATAATGCTTGTTATCGGCGCTAACCATTTAAAGAGAGGATGGCCGGATCCGGGTCGCTGTTCGGTTTTCGGACCCGCTGCATCTTCGGATACAAATTACAACGGCACACAATTCGAGACTTGCCTATTGCGACCCTGAAAAGGGAATTTTTAGCATTGAGCATTAGACCGAGTTGCCCAGAACTTCCGCAGAGTTGTCTCTCGAACACGCTTCCTTCGCGGCGCGCACCGGGGTTGGAGCTGATCGTCTAACGGAAAACTCATTCCGTTATCCATGGTCATCAAAATTTGTCCGCACATTGTAGTCTATTTTTGCGTCCAACAGGACTGCGTCTTACGTCGTCTGGACCTAATGACAAGGAGGGGTGTCATGAAACGACTGCACACGGTAACCCTGGGCCATAACTTTGCCGCCATCCGCACCATCCATTCCATCCTGCTCTGCGCGACCCTATTGACGCTCTGCCTGGTCGTTTGCCCACCCGGGGCGCAGGCGGGCATATCCTTCACCGCGGACAGCCACGAGATTTCTCCCCCTGATGTTTGGGACAGTGTTAACAATCAGTGGATTGTCAATTATAACCGTGCTCTGAGACTCATCCGCTATGATCAGTATGGGGACCGTTACGGATTTGTTGCTTGGGCGGGCCAAAGGGAACTTTTTTTCCGCGTCTTGGACACGAACGGGAGCCCAATCACGTCTGAAGTGAGTGTGACCCCTCGCGGCGATTATCCCACGATGTATGACCTAAATTGGACTGATTACGGATATGCCTTAGCAACATATGATGATGACTATGGTTATGTTGGTCCTTATCCACAGGACGTGATGATCAAGACAATCTATGGTTATTACGGTACGCCACCCGAACACAACTTGACAGGGGAGGACGCAGGGGTTCCAGCTGGATACTTTTGCGGAGAGGCCGAAACAAATGCAAAAACGTCCTTTAATCCGATCACAAATCAGTTCTTAACTATATATACTCAGCATCAGACTACTACGAGACCTTGTGGTGGCTCAACCTGTTGCGAAGGTTGGAACAACCCGCAGCTCCACGGCCAACTGCACTATGCGCCTCCCTCCCCTCATCCGGTTACAAGAAACTATGGAAATATTGGTTCAGCGTTTGCCAACGTTTATAACTCTGTGACCAATGAATTTGTGTTGGGCCTTTTCGGCAGTTCTACAGGCATGCTAAAAGTTCAGCGCATAAACTCAAGCGGAGGGACGATAGGAAGCTCTGTTACAGTTACCCCAGCGGACGGCGTGAGGCGCTACTATCCGCAGCTTACAGTAGTCCCGGATGCAAGCGGCGATATGGTCCTCATGTGGGGGGAGTACATGACGATGACCGACTGTAATGGCAACGCGAATAGATCCACCCTGCAGATCTTTGCCCAAATGCTCGATGGGCAGGGAACCCCGATTGGAAGCCCTGTCACCGTAGTCCCGGTCGAGCACGGTATGTATGTCAACAATTTCAGTTTCGATGTTCTTTCCGATGCCATACTGGTAACAACTGTTGTCAACAGGGAGAAAATGAACTACTACGAGTCTTCCTATGCAACTTGTACCAGTGAGACTGAGGTACATGCATACTTGTTCGACCTTGCTACCTTTAACCTTCTGGACGGTCCAGTGAGGGTCGACGATGCGGTTGATATGTGGGGCAATCCGATCCAGCTCTCCTATGATGACAGGCTTGTCGTGACCGCAAATCAAAACAAAGGGGCTTTTGGAGTGGCCTTTAGCGGCTACGGAAACGTGTACTTTCGCGAGGTCGGTTACACGCCGGATCCTGAGATCCACAGCATTCCCTCTGATACTTCGATAGGTACATGGGACAATGTTAATAGAGTATTTACCCTGACCACCGATGTATCCAAGACCATACAGATAGACGAGGATAACCTGACCCTGGATGGGGCCGGTTTCACGGTCACAGGCACGGGAATCAGAAAAGGCGTCCACGTCCCTTCCGGAAGGACCGGTGTTATTATCACCAACCTCACAATTGATGGATTCGACACCGGCATCTACATCGACACCAACTCGGCCAACATCGAACTGATAGGCAACACGGTGTCGAACAGTGAATTCGGCATCATCCTCCTTCAATCCACCAACAACATCCTGGCAGACAACATCCTCTCAAGTAGCTACGGTATAGGGGTTGTTGATTCCACCAGCAATCTCATTACGGGTAATGCTATGTCGGGCCAGGGCTATCAGGACGTTGGAATCTACCTCTTACGGTCAAGCGGCAACACCCTTACGGAGAATAACACCTCCAACGTTGGTCCGGGAATCAAACTCATCGACTCCCACAACAACGTCTTGAAGGGCAACATCGTCCTAGGGATCGCCTGGCAATCTCGAGGATTCAGTCTCTACACCTCAAGTAACAACACCCTGGCAGGTAACACCCTCTCGGGGAACTATTATGGAATGAGACTGCTCTCGAGCTCCAATGACAACACCATCGCGGGCAATACCATCTCGAACAACCGATATGGAGTCAGCATAGAGGGTTCAAGCAACAACAGCACCTATAACAACAATTTCATCGACAACACCCAGTATGGCCTCTTTTATCAAGCCAACGTTAGTGGAAGTAACAATGTCTTTCAGCTGGATAAGCCGTTTGGAGGCAACTACTGGAACGATCACACAAACACGGACAGTGATGGTGACGGCTTTGCAGATGTTGTCCCTTATAGTTTTTCTGGGGGCCAGGATGACCTTCCCTGGGCAAACATGGTGCAAGGATGGGAGGCCGACAACACCCCTGCCGGACAGAACATTTCGGTGGATTTGGGGCCGGTGACAGTGACCTTCGATGATGTCACGGAGCCGGGGACCACCACCATCACGGTCGTAGCCCCTCCCGATGGTAATTTCTATATCGATTTTATTCCGCTCTTCTATGATATCACCACAACTGCCGCCTTCACTGGCAACGTTCATATCGAAATAAACTATGACGAGTCAGCCATCACCCCACCAGCTCTGGAAACCGACTTGAGGCTCTTCAAGTTTACGGGAACGCCCCCTGCCCCGATTGATATCACGGATGGCAGCATCAGCCCCAATCCAAATATAACTGCAAATATGATCTACGGGGTGACTGACGGATTCTCAATATTTGCGGTGGGGATTCTGCCCAATCAACCCCCTGTTGCAGATGCCGGGGATGACGATACTGTTCCGGCAGATGCTCTTTGCGAAGCGCATGTATCCTTAGACGGAGGCGGTTCGTATGACCCTGATGGCACCATAGAAGGATACACGTGGACAGGACCTTTTGGTGAAGTTTTAGGTGTCAACCCGACTGTCACTTTGGGGCTTGGGGAGAACACAATCACATTGACCGTATCTGATGGAGAATTGACCGGCACCGATGAGGTAGTGGTAACCATAGAGGATACCACCCCCCCGACTATCGCGCTTCCGGCGGATGTGACCCTGGATTGCCCGGCCGACACTGACCCGCTGGCCGTGGGACAGGCCACCGCCTCCGATGCTTGCGGGGAGGTGATCCTTACTTACAGTGATACGGAGGTTACCGGCTGCGGTGACACCCGAACCATCACCCGGACCTGGACGGCCGAGGACCCCTCTGGCAACATTACCAGTGCCGTTCAGACCATCACGGTGGTCGATGATACCGCGCCGGTCATCACCGCCCCGCCCGTGACCCTGGAGTGCGGTTCGGACACGAGTACGGCCGCCACCGGGATAGCCTCGGTTGCGGATACGTGCGGCGGGACGATTCTCAGCTACAGCGATTCGTTCACAGCGGACTGCGGAAACACCGAGGTGATCACCCGGACCTGGGAAGCCGAAGACGCTTGCGGCAACACCGCCACCGTCGATCAGATCATCACGATAAAGGACACGACTGAGCCGAGCCTGACGATTCCGGCCGATGTCACCCTGGAGTACCCCGCGGACACCACACCGGGGAGCACCGGAACCGCCACGGCCGATGATGCCTGCGGCACGGTCACCATTTCCTTTCAAGATGCCACTGTGCCTGGCTGCGGTAACACGGAAATCCTCACCCGTACCTGGACGGCCAAAGACGCCTGCGGCAACACCACCACCGGGGTGCAGACCATTACCGTGGTCGACACCACGGCGCCCGAGCTAACGGTGCCGGCAGACGTCACGGTGGAAGCTGAAGGCGAGCTGACGGCGGTGGACAGCGGCCAGGCGACGGCGGCGGACGCCGTGGGACCAGTGACGGTGACCAGCGACCCGCAGGTACCGGGGCAGTTCCCGCTCGGCAGCACCGTAGTTACCTGGGCGGCCGAAGACGCCTGCGGCAACACCACCACCGGGGTGCAGACCATTACCGTGGTCGACACCACGGCGCCCGAGCTGACGGTGCCGGCAGACGTCACGGTGGAAGCTGACGGCCCGCAGACGGCGGTGGACATCGGCCAGGCGACGGCGGCGGACGCCGTGGGACCGGTGACGGTGACCAGCGACCCGCCGGCGCTGTTCCCGCTCGGCAGCACCGTAGTTACCTGGACGGCGACCGACGGCGCGGGCAACCAGACGACCGCCACGCAGTTGGTGACGGTCGCAGACACCACGGCGCCCGAGCTGACGGTGCCGGCAGACGTCACGGTGGAAGCTGACGGCCCACAGACGGCGGTGGACATCGGCCAGGCGACGGCGGCGGATGCCGTGGGACCAGTGACGGTGACCAGCGACGCGCCGGGTCTGTTCCCGCTCGGCAGCACCGTAGTTACCTGGACGGCGACCGACGGCGCGGGCAACCAGACGACCGGCACGCAGTTGGTGACGGTCGCAGACACCACGGCGCCCGAGCTGACGGTGCCGGCAGAGGTCACGGTGGAAGCTGAAGGCGAGCTGACGGTGGTGGACAGCGGCCAGGCGACGGCGGCGGACGCCGTGGGACCAGTGACGGTGACCAGCGACGCGCCGGCGGAGTTCCCGCTCGGCACCACCACGGTCACCTGGACGGCGACCGACGGCGCGGGCAACCAGACGACCGGCACGCAGTTGGTGACGGTCGTAGACACCACGGCGCCCGTGCTGGAGGTGCCGGCAGACGTCACGGTGGAAGCTGAAGGTGAGCTGACGGGGGTGGACATCGACTAGGCGGCGGCGGCGGACGCCGTGGGACCGGTGACGATAGCCAGCGACGCACCGGCGCTGTTCCCGCTCGGCACCACCGTGGTCACCTGGACGGCGACCGACGGCGCGGGCAACCAGACGACCGGCACGCAGTTGGTGACGGTCGCAGACACCACGGCGCCCGAGCTGACGGTGCCGGCAGACGTCACGGTGGAAGCTGAAGGCGAGCTGACGGGGGTGGACAGCGGCCAGGCGACGGCGACGGACGCCGTGGGAGCGGTGACGGTGTCCAGCGACCCGCCGGTGCCGGGGCAGTTCCCGCTCGGCAGCACCGTGGTCACCTGGACGGCGACCGACGGCGCGGGCAACCAGACGACCGGCACGCAGTCGGTGACGGTCGCAGACACCACGGCGCCCGAGCTGGCGGTGCCGGCAGACCTCACGGTGGAAGCTGACGGCCCGCTGACGGCGGTGGACATCGGCCAGGCGACGGCGGCAGACGCGGTGGGACCGGTGACGGTGACCAACGACGCACCGGCGCTGTTCCCGCTCGGCACCACCACGGTCACCTGGACCGCGACCGACGGCGCGGGCAACCAGACGACCGGCACGCAGTTGGTGACTGTGGTCGACACCGAACCACCGGCGATCACGAACCCCACCGGCAACACCACGGGCACCACCGGTGATCCGGTGACCATTACCGCCACCCTGGGTGACAATGTCGGACTCAGTTGGGCAACGCTCTACTACCGGCCCATCAATGCCGTCGGATACACCGTGCTCGACTTCAGCGCCGGCAGTGCGGTGGTGCCGGTGGCCAATAACGCTGCCGGGCAAATCCTCTATTACATACTTGCCCGGGATAGTGCCGGAAATGAAGGCCGCGCCCCTGGAACCGGTACTTACACCATCACCGTGTCTGATGACGAAGCGCCGGTCGCGCTGGGCGACAGTTACGGTGCCGTCGAAGACACGCCCCTGACGGTATCGGCGCCGGGCGTGTTGGCAAATGACACCGACAATATATCCAGTGTCACCCTGACGGCGGTCCTGGCCGGCAATGCCGCCCATGGGGCCGTGGTGTTGAATCCCGACGGATCATTTACCTACAACCCTGCTGCCAATTTCAACGGCACGGACACATTCACCTACAGGGCCAACGACGGATTTGCAGACTCGGCCCCGGCCACGGTCACGATCTCGGTGGCCGCCGTGAATGATCTCCCGGTCCTCGGGGCAATCGGGGATCAGACTGTCGATGAGGGCGAAACCCTGAATCTCCAGGTTGCCGCCACGGACCCGGACGGCACGACCCCGGCCCTCTCGGCGACAGACCTGCCTGCCAATGCAACCTTTGTCGACAATGGCGACGGCACCGGCACCTTTACCTGGGAAATCGGGTTTGAAGATGCCGGCGTCTACAGCATCTCCTTTATCGCGTCGGACGGAACACTGAGCGACACCCGGACAATGACCCTCACAGTCAACGACTTGCCGTCGTTCAGACTGGTCAGTCCGTCGAGCGGCGTGGAACTGCCCTACAAACCGCCGGCAACGTTCGTTTGGGAGGGCGGGGACTACAAAAAGTTTTATGTCCAGTTCTCAAGATTTTCAAACTTCCCGCGACACCGGACCTTAACCCTGCCGGTAAAACGTAAAAAGAAACAGAGCGTGACGTCCCTCACGCCCCGAAGGGGCGCCTGGGCAATTATCCGTCTAATGGAAAAGCGCGGCGGGATTATTTACTGGCGGGTAAAAGCCAGAGGAAAGAAAGGCTTTCGAGATTACACCGATGACTGGAGTTTTTCCATCGAAGACCCGAAATGGATCTCTCACTGGAAAAAAAGGTGGGGCAGATACCGGGACAATTGGGTTGACCGGGATGATTAGTTCCACCGGTCACACATACTTTTCCGGATCCGCCATAAACTCCCGATAAACCCGGTAGTGTTCGGTCTCCTTATAGTCGATTTTGCGGATGGGGGTGTCGTCGAAGTTATAGATCACGGCCCCCGGGCAGGCCAGCAGGATAGGGGAGTGCGAGGCGACGATGAACTGGGCGTGGCCGGCATTTCCCATCTCTTTGAGCACCCTTAGTAATTCCAATTGGCTGCCGGGCGACAGGGCGGTTTCTGGTTCGTCCAGGAGGTATAGCCCCTTGAAGCGGTAGCGGGCTTTGAACAAGGACATGAGCGACTGTCCGTGGGACTGTGACATCAGCGATTTTCCGCCGAAGTATTCAAGAATGCCGGGGTCGGAGGCAGCCCACTCATCCAGGTAGGCAGCGAAATTTCTGGAAATCTCAGAGTCGAAATACGATCCCGGCACCGATCCGTTGGCCCAGTCAACCGCAATGAACTTGTAGAACATGCCCTCGTAAGGGTTGCGTTCATAGCGGGTTCGTTCCACCCCTTCCCACACGTGGATCCGACATTTTTCCGCCAATGCAGATAAAAGCGTGGATTTACCGGCCCCGTTTTCACCGTAGAAAAAGGTGACCGGCGATGAAAGTTCAAGTTGCCTGGGCTCCTGAAAAATCGGCAGGTTAAACGGATAGACCGCTTTGGTCGGTGCTTTATCTATATCAATCGTAACGCTTGTTAAATGTGTCATGAGGCAGTCTCAAAGTTCTTTTCTGACAAACGGCCGGCACTGCTCGGTAAAGGCGACCAGCGCATCCAGTTTTAACCGGGCCTGTCCTGAATCGACCGTGGCGGCGGCCCGTTCGATCCCGGATTTGAAATCGTCGTCAAGACCCGCGGCGACGAAGGCGGCGGCCGCATTCAATACGGCAATATCACGTTTAGGGCCCTGCTCGCCTCCCAGAATATCCCGCACGATTTTGGCATTGGCCACGGCATCGCCGCCCTTGATGGCTTCGAGGCCGACACGTTTGAAACCGTAATCTTCCGGTTCGATCACCTGTTTTTCCACCTGGCCGGCTGCGAGCCTGGCAATGGTCGTGGCGCCGCAGAGGCTGATTTCATCGTTGGTCCTTTCCCCATGTACCACAAAAGCGCTCGCAGCACCAAGCTCGGCCAGGACCCGCGCCATTTTCTCGGTCAAGTCGGGGTCGTATACGCCCAGGACATAGGCCGAGGCCCCGGCTGGGTTGATCAGCGGCGCGATGAGATTGAAAATGGTCCGGATCCCGATTTCCTCCCGAAAAGCCCCGACATTTTGCATGGGACCACTCATCAGAGGCTTGAAAATAAACCCGATGCCCAGCTCCTGGATGCATTTTTCCATATCGGAGGTGGAAATTTCCAGGTTGACCCCCAGACTTTCCAGGACATCACCGGCCCCGAAATAGCGTGATGCGGCCCGGTTCCCATGACGGGCCATCTTGACACCGCCAGCCGCTGCGATGAACATGGTGGCCGTGGAGATGTTGAAAGTACGCGTACCGCCTGCCTCCGAACCGGTCGTGGCCAGCACGGTCTCGCGCTCGACGTGGATATCGTCGCGCCCCAAAGAGAGCAGGCCGTTGTCCAGATCCAGCCGCGCCGCCCGTTTGCGCAGCGCCCGGGCTGCTCCCGTGATTTCCGCCACCGTCTCACCCTTCATACGCAGCGCCGTAACCAGTGAACCGATCTGGGATGAGGCGACCCGGCCGTCCAGGATCAGATCCATTGTCTTTTCCATGTCGGCAGCACTCAAGTCTTTGCCATTGATGGCTGAGAGGATCGCTTCTTTGATCATGTTGCCCTCCTTGCTGTAAGGGATAAAAAAGGCCGTGGGTCTGAAGGGTCCCACGGCCGCAAAAAAAAACCGTGGCGCCTTTGAAGTGGCCCACGGTTACGTCTTTTGAGTCAGGTCAGGTTACATCCGGCAGGCACACCCCTGGCAGAAGCTGCGCCAGCACCAGTAAATACGAAACATGGCTACCCTGTCCTGTCGGTATATATCCATGGCTCTGAGATAGGGCGTTCGGCCTGAAATGTCAAGGGTTTATTGCGCACGAGGTGGCAAGCGTCGGCGGCCTCACGGTTTCATGATGTGGCGCAGACGGAAGTTGAAACGTTTTGTGCCAACTAAAAAGGATGGATCCGATCGGATCCATCCTGTCTGGGATGTTTCATTTGTGGTTGTCAATCAATCAAACATGGCCGCCTAGAAAACCAGGGGCCTCGTTGCGGGATCTTGCCCTGTCAACACTTCTGGTCGGTTCCGGATCCGGGACCCCGGAAGCATTGATTTCGGCCTGGCGGCGTTCGTCGGCTTCCCGGACGGTGTCGCGGCACTCGCCGACACACTCACCGGTGATATCTCTTGAGGGCATATTTGTCATGGGGCTTTACCTCCTTGATTCGCTCAATTGGCAGAGAAGGATATCTCTGCTTCTATTCTAAGAGGGTATGCATTGCCGTTTAGATGTCAATTCAGAACATGCGGAATTCGGGACCACCGGCCGTGGTTCAGCTTAGTCGGCGAAATTACCGCACTCGGCCAGGCGCCGCAACTTGACACGTTCAGGGTAACATTGTAGGTACCAGTGACTTGATTCCGGTTTGCAATGTTAGAAATTTTAGGGATTTATGTTATGCTGCCGTCGAGTTGGTCAACCGGGATGACGAGGCGCACATGGCTTTTGATATGAAAAATTACTGGGGGCTGGGCTGCCTGTTGCTCGGCTCCGTCGCGGCATTGCTCTGGGCGACCGCCGTTGACTACCCCCTGACCAAATGGATTTGGCAGAACGGCTGGTCCGCCTTTGCCGAATTCATGGGACAGTCCCTTTTCGAGGGCGAATATCCCGGGGGCGGGGACCTGGCGGTTCTGTTCCTGGTCGCAGTTTTTGGGTGCTATGCGTTGAGCCTGAGGCCTCAGGCCGCTGCAGGGCTTGTTGCCTGGCGGCCGAGCCTGGGATTCATGGTGGCGGGCTCCCTGATCACCGCCTTTGCCTGGGTACACACCCTCAAGTGGCTGATGGCCAGGGCCCGCCCGCATCTGGTGTTTGGCGGGAGCCATCCTTTTACAGCCTGGTATGAAATCGGACCGCACTTCATAAACGAGGGCATTTATCATGGTAGTTTTACCAGCGGGCACACGGCCCAGGTATTTGTGATGATGACCTTGGCCTATGCCCTGGTCGGCCGCGGCCGCAAGCCGGCCGGGTGGGTGATCGGGACCGGGGTGCTGGCTTACACCCTGGCCATGGGGCTGGCCCGCTGCATGACCTTGTCCCATTGGGTGACGGACGTGATTGGAGCCGTGGTCATCTCCTGGGGAACGCCGCACGTATTGTACCACCATATCCTAAAAGTCCCCCTACAGCAAAGACGCCGGGAAACCCTCAAAGGACCTGGTAATCTGAAAGCCGGATGGGAACTGCTGCTGGGATGTAGCCTGGTCGCCGCTTGCCTGGGGCTTGTGCTGGCCGGCCTGGGCCTGCGGGCCTTTTGGATTCCGGAAGCGCGGCAGCTGGCGCTGTTGGTACTGCCTGGCATTCCGCTGGCTATGTGGGGCGCTCTTAAAAGCAGACAATACTGCCGGCGCCTGAACCAGGCCCTGGCAGACGCCCCAACGGGATCGATAACCGAATGATGGAAACTGCCGACCATATGCCCTTCGAACCCCGGATGAGTTTATCCGCCTGCCGCCGCCGCGGCTGGCTGGTACTGGCCGGGCTCACCCTTGTGCTGGTGGTGGTGACGGCTGTCTTGATTGCGACGAGTGCCGATTTGAGGGTCGCCGCCCGCTTTTATGATGGTGAACGGGGCTGGTTTATGGGCAATGAGCAGCCATGGCAGTGGCTGTATCAATACGGTACCATCCCCGGTTTGGTCGTGACCCTGGCCGCGCTCGCCGGTTGGTTCGTGGGCAAATTTCGCCGCAGTCTCGCCGACTGGCGACCTTACTGCCTACTGGTGGTCCTGACAACCGTGATCTGTTCCGGCATCCTGGTCAACGCCGTCCTCAAACAGTACTGGGGACGGCCCCGGCCCGATCAGGTGACGATTTTCGGTGGTCAGTGGACCTATCGGGATGTCCACGCGCCGGGTATCCCCGGGCAGGGCGGTTCATTTCCGTGCGGCCATTGCGCTATGGGGTTCACCCTGGTATCCCTGTTCGGTTTCCACCGACGTTCGCGACTGGTCGCCTATGCCGGCGGCGGGACGGGGTTGTTACTGGGCAGCGCCCTGAGTGCGACACGAATTATCCAGGGGGCGCACTTTCTTACCGACACACTCTGGTCGCTGGGCTTTAACCTGATGGTGGCCACGGCACTCTACTACCTTGTCCTGGCCATTCCGGCCGGACGGGTGCGTCCGCAGGCCGTGAAAATGCAACCGGGGCGCCGGATGGGGTTGCTCGTCGTGATGGCTGTCGCCCTGGCTCTGGCCGTGGGGGCCTTTGCCACGCGGCGGCCATTTTATGAAACCTATACCTATCCGGTCACGATTCCGGCTGATACCGACACCCTGATTGTCCGCATCAATGCCGATCCGGAGAGATTCAATGTGAGCTATCACATTGGCGGCGACTCCTGGGTAAGGTTGGATGCACACGGGTTTGGCTGGATGCATTTCGACCACCGGGTTTCGTTTGATACCGACCGGACCGCTCGCACCCTGATCCTGGATTACCAGGTGGAACGGATCAGTTACTTTGCCGAGTTGTACCACGCCATCCACCTGCAAATTCCACATCAATACCGTAAAAATCTGGACGTTCGCCTCGAAGCCAAATCGCATCCTGATACGTTGGAGAATCCTGGTTCATGAAAAGACTTCTGCGGATCCTGGCGGTCGACTCCGTCACGGACCTGTTTCGCTATAAATCCTTCTTTTTCCTCATTTTTTTTCTAATTGCCGCCGATCGTGTCTTGCGTAAATTTCTGGGGCGGAAAAGGGCAAACTCTCGCTGGGACTCGATCAGCAGTGGGGCCGGCAACTGGCTGTTTATGTTTTCGAGACGCTGCCGGGTCTTCTTTGGGACCTTATGACCGATTACCGTACCTTGCTGGTGGCGGCCGCCCTGTTCTTTCTCAAGCAGCTTATTTCCATGTGGCCCAGTTCGGATATGCGGCGCATGCACCGCTTGGAGCGCAAAGGGTTTGGGGTGATTGGATCGCTCCTGGCCCTGCAATGACAGCAGGTGGTGTGGGATGCGATCGCCATCGGGACGGTCTGCGGCCTGGTGGCCGTCTGGAGCCTGCTGGGGTTTAGCCTGGCCCGACTTTGGTGGGCCACGGCCCCGTCGGTGGGAGCACTCATGTTGCTGGGTGGTTGGGTTGGGGCGGCGATGCCCCTGGGGATGGCCGGGTTTTCCTTTTCCTCCAAGTTGGCCGTAATCTCGCAGGGCAGCTTTCGGGAAAAGCTGGGCCTTTTCTACCGCCTGTTTTTCAGTTGGCCGGTCCTATGGCCGTCCTATCTCTTTTTCGTTTTCCGGATCATCGTGGAGGTGATCTTCGTGGCCCTGATCCCGGCCGGAGCCATTTTGCTGATCGACAATTTCTGGGTGCGCATCAGCGTAGCCAGCCTGTCGGCGACCCCGGTTTACTCTTTTCTCAAAATGGCGTCTTTTAAATTTTTCCTGGAAGTATACCGGCCATATCAACTGGTTCGGAATGAATACCGGACCTATTACCGGTCCCAGCCTGAAAACCCCGTCGGATAGGATCTCGGAACAAAGAGGTCATCAGCTTATTACGATAAGTGCGGCGTCGCTTCATCAAAGCGGCCGCGCACCGGTGTTGTGAGGAATTGGACACCGATGCCCTTGACGGGTTTTGGTTGCTGGCTTAACTTGTTGCGAATAGATGTCACCGGAAAGTTCAGAAGCAAACCCGGATAGTTTATAGGCCCAATGTTCCCGCCAATCAGACAGCGTAAAGTTAACCCGGCTTAACCTGTAACTGTAAACCAGTAGGTTAGTATGATGAAAGAATTTACACTTGAGGAGCTTCAAACGTACAACGGTAAAGACGGTAAGCCGGCCTACGTGGCCTATGAGGGCACAGTCTATGATGTATCTGCAAGCAAACTCTGGAAAGGTGGCTTGCATATGCGCCGCCATAGGGCCGGCACCGATCTGACCACAGATATCCAGGCCGCCCCCCATATGAGCGACCTATTGGTAAGTTTCCCCACGGTCGGAACCCTCACAAAAGATGAAGGCGTTGACGTACAACTGCCCAAGATTGTGGCGTGGCTGTTGGAAACCAACCCCTTTTTTCGACGCCACCCCCATCCCATGACGGTTCATTTCCCCATCGTGTTCTTTATGGCCAGTCCAGTCTTCAATTTTCTCTACCTATTAACAAGAGAACCGTCTTTTGAAACAACGGCATTTCACTGCCTGACCGGTGGGATGCTGTTTTGTGTGGTGGGGATGGTGACCGGCTGGGTGACCTGGTGGTATAACTACGCCGGCAAAATGACCCGGCCCATTGCAGTGAAACTGCCCTTGTCTATCCTGCTTTTGCTCCTTTCTGTAGGCCTGTTCATCTGGCGGTTACTGGACCCTATGGTAATTACGGCTCCCGGACCCGGGGGAGCACGATTTGTCTATTTGGCTCTGAATGCCGCCTTCATACCGCTCGTGGTGATCGTTGGGTGGTTTGGAGCGACCATGACCTTTCCGATAGAAAAAGATTGATCGTCGTCACAACCGATTAAATTTAGGGAATATGCCGTGGGATACCTGCTGTTGCAAGGAGGTGCTGAGTTTACCGGCCACATGGCCCATGCCGACAGGCGGGCGCTGGAAGTCGTCGGTGGGGACGGCGCTCGTATCAGCATCGTTCCAACTGCCGCGGCGCCTGACCGCAATCATGAAAAAGCGGGCGCCAACGGGGTAAACTGGTTTCGCTGTCTGGGGGCCGACCATGTCCAATGGCTGCCCTTGATTGACAAGACCTCATCAAATGTACCGTCTATCGCGCAGGCGCTGCGCAAATCCGATCTCATTTTTCTCTTGGGTGGTTTTCCTGGCTACCTGGCCGATACCCTGCGTGACAGCCTTTGCTGGGAAGCCATGTTAATCGCCGAACAACGCGGCGCCTGCATTGCCGGCAGTAGCGCCGGTGCCATGGTGCTCTGTGAGCGGTACTACGATCCGTGGGAGCGGGCGCTGATCGACGGCCTGGGCCTCTGCAGCGAAGTCTGTGTCGTGCCGCATCATGACACCTATGGCGGTGATTGGGTGCCGGCCGTCACCACGCTTTTTCCGGAGGGTCTTATCATCGGTATCGACGAACAGACCGGCATGCTCAGCGAAGACGGGCAGGGCCGTTGGCGGGTGTATGGGAAGGGTGCCGTGACGCTTTATCGTGGCGGCCGCAAAGAGCGCTTCACCATTGACCAGTCTTTTGGACTAGAATAAGCTCAAGCTTCAGCCGGAAACTGCAAACGGCCATTCGGGTCCCTGCAAGTGGTGTTGCCGGGCAGTGTAGATCCAAACGTTCGCGTAAATACGACCGTTACCCGCAAAGGCAACATCGCCCCATGATATGTTCGGTATGAAAACCTGCTGCCGGACAGGTGGCTGCTTGCCACGCCCCCCGGCCTGGACGCGCACGAATCTTGCCTGCTTTGCAGGTGATTCAAAACCAGCCTGCCCATTCAGGTATACGACATAAGCAAAGTTTAGGGTATGACGCCAAGAATCGGAAAAATCGTGCTCATGGGTTCCGGCGAACTTACGGCCACCATGGTGGAGGTCCACAAAGCATTACTGACCGAATTGGCGTCTCCGCGGCGGGCGGTTTTCCTGGACACACCCGCTGGTTTTCAATTGAATGTCGCCAAGATTGCCGAGACCGCCGTCCAGTATTTCAAAGACAGGGTGCAACATCCGTTGAAAGTTGCCTCTTTCAAGTCTTCCGTTGAGACACCCCCTTATGAAGCCGAAACCGCCTTTCACACGCTGCGTGAGGCCGATTATGTCTTAATCGGGCCGGGCAGCCCGACCTACGCGGTGCGTCAGATAGAGAGCTCGCCCATACCCGGTATTCTACAGCAGCGGATAGAGGCGGGCGCCTGCCTGGTGGCAGCCAGTGCCGCAGCCTTGACCGTCGGGAGCCACATCCTGCCGGTCTATGAAATTTACAAGGTCGGTGCCGACTTGCACTGGATAAACGGTCTCAACTTATTGGCCGGTTTCGGGTATGATCTGGTCGTCGTGCCCCACTGGAATAACGCCGAGGGCGGTACCCATGACACCCGGCGTTGTTTCATGGGCGAAGCCCGCTTCCGGCAACTATTGGCCCAGCTGCCTGAACAAACGATTGTGCTTGGGCTTGATGAGCACACGGCCTGCGAGATAAATCTGGATACCCGGCAGGTGACCGTAAGAGGCATCGGTCGCGTGATTGTCCTGCAGGGTGATCAACAACAGGTCTTTACCAAAGGCGATGTGTTTCCGGACCAAGTGCTGCGCGGCGAAACCTTTTCCGCCACACACGCGAAAAGCCCGGCGCGGCTCCCGGGTAACCAAAGCGCGGTTGATGCCGGCCGGTCGACATTCTGGCACACGATCCATGGCATTGAAGAAAAGTTCTCGCACGCCATTGCCGCGAGGCAAGCGGCCGGGGTCACCAATGCGCTGTTGGAAATGGACAGCGCGCTCTGGCGGGGTAGCCAGGATCTCGAGAGCAGTGAAAACATATCAGAAGCCAGAGAAATTTTGCGCGACATGCTCGTCGTCGCCGGTGGCGCTTTGGAGGAAACAGCCCTGGACAAGCAGGCGTTCCTGGCGCCCTTGGTGGACGAATTGTTGGCACTCAGAGACCGGCTTCGACAGCACAAGCAGTTTTCAGAAGCGGATGCTTTGCGGGATTCGCTCGAACGCGCCAACATTCGTATCGAAGACACCCCGCATGGCGTCCAGTGGCGTTTGCAGGAAAAGTGATGCTCCTCCCGCAGAGCGGTAGGCATCATGAAGCCCCCTCTTATGGGCGTTTTCTTTTGGTTACTTTTCTATTCACGCGTAAGAAAAGTAACAAAATGATGCATAGTAGCAGATAGCTTTGGTGTTTTTCTTTACTGTCAGGGATGGCAGGTTCTCCCCGAACCGGTAGAACCTCTCCTGGTCCTCCACCAGAGGTGGCGGGTTTAGATCGTAAATAAAAAGCCGGACATCCCATCTGAATCACAGGAGCCTAAACCGCCATGCATAAACACAAGCCAATTTCGATCCTATACCTTGGACCCGCAACCAACCCGCCAGTGAAGTCCTTTCTGGATTACCTGCGCGACCTGTCGCATGTGGATGTAACCCAGGACGAGCATTTTTCCGCACAGTATGAGAAAGTGGACGCGGTGATAACAGCCGGGCCGGATCTGGCCGTCGGTGCTGTGGACGAATTGATTCAGTACGTGGAAAATGGCGGGGCCTGGTTCCATGCGGTCAACGGTGCGACGACCGCTTTGCACGGTGTCTTCGGCGCCCAGCCGGAGGAAGTGGGCCCGACGGGCGAACTGCGGGTGCTCTTTACCGAGCGGGACGATCCTGCCGCTGAGCGCCTCCGCGATGCGTTTTATGTCCCCGGCCCATTCCAGCCGCTGCGGGTTGACGTGCCGGATGCCCAGGTCGTTTTGTACACCGACTGGCACTACACCCACCAGGCCGTGATGGTGCGCCGGCCAGCCGGCCGGGGGCAGGTGGCCTGCACCACGCTGCAGTCTTTTGATCATGCAGATATACAACAACTTTGCTACCGCGTGTTACGCTCGCTGATTGGGCACGCTTTTGGTGAGGCGCTTGGTGTGGGGATTCTCGGGTATGCGCCTTCCGTCGGGCGACTGCACGGCCTGGGGTGCCGGAACACAGCCGGGTTGAATCTACGCGCGGCCTGCGATCTGAACCCGGAGCGCCTCTCCCAGGCCAGTGAAGATTTTCCGGATATCGGGCTGTGTGCCACCGGCGATGAATTGCTTGCCCGCCCGGATGTGGATCTGGTCATCGTGGCCACGCCGCCGAACACCCATGCCGAACTATGCCGGCAGGCCATGGCAGCCGGAAAGCACGTGGTCTGCGAAAAACCGCTGGCGCTGCGGCAAAGTGAAACCGACATGCTGCTAAAAACGGCCGCCCAGGCCGAAGTGCACCTGAGTTGCCATCAGAACCGGCGCTTCGACCCGGATTACCTGGCCATCATGGACGCCGTAAAGACCGGACACATCGGTGATCCGTTTTATCTGGAAACATTCGTGGGCGGCTACTGGCATCCTTGCGGCTACTGGCATTCGCATGCCCCGGTTTCCGGTGGCACGGCTTACGACTGGGGTGCCCATTATCTGGACTGGATTGTCAGTCTTTTTGACGATCCCATTGAAACGGTCAGGGGAACACGTCACAAGCGGGTTTGGCACGATGTCACCAATGCCGATCAGGAACGCATCCAAATCCGTTTCGAGGGTGGCCGGGAGGCGGAATTCATGCATTCAGACATTGCCGCCTACCGGAAGCCCAAGTGGTACCTGCTGGGCACCGCCGGCGCGCTGATCGCCCAATGGCGGGATGTGACCGCCTACGATCATGAACCCGATCTTTATTTTTTCCAACGGGACATCCCGGCGACCGAAATGCCGCCGCAGATCAGCCTGCACCGCAAAAGACGCTCCGGTCGAATCGAGGTCATCCGGCCGGAGATACCGCCCAGGGAGGACTTTGCTTTTCACCGCAATCTGGCGGACCACCTGCTGACCGGGGAACCCCTGGCCGCCCCTTTGAGCGATTCCATTAAGGTGGTAGCCATTCTGGAGGCCGCGGCCCGCTCGATGGCCAACGGTGGTCGCGCGGAGGTGTTGCATGTCTGAAACGGTCAACTGGGGTATTCTGGGCACGGCCACCATTGCCCGCAAATGTGTCATTCCTGCAATTCAGGCCGCGCCGGGCTGCCGGGTACAGGTGCTTGGTTCGCGCCGGCCCGAAGCGGCCCATGATTTGGCGCGCAAGCACCACATAGATCGTGTTGTCGGCGGATACGAGGCGGTGATCAGTGATCCGGAGGTGACCGCCGTGTATATCCCCTTGCCCAACCACCTCCACCACGAATGGACCCTGAAAGCGCTGGCCGCCGGTAAACACGTCCTGTGTGAAAAACCGATTGCATGCAATGCCCGGGAGGCCGGTGAGATGGCCGCCGCCGCCCGCCAGGCGGACAAACTTTTGATGGAGGGGTTCATGTACCGTTTCCATCCCCGCAGCCGGCTTTTGAAGCAGATGGTCGCCGAGGGTCGGTTGGGGGCTCTAAAACTGATCCGGGCTGCATTTTGCTACCGCATGGAGCAGACGGTCCTGGCGGCGGGCACAAACTTCCGGCTGCAGCCGAAAAAGGGTGGCGGCGCTCTGCTGGATGTCGGCTGCTATGGTGTCAGTACGGCGCGCTGGTTTTTCGGCCAGGAGCCAATCGCTGTGCAGGCCCTGGCAACCCACCATGCCAGCGGGGTTGATCTGCAGCTGGTTGCCAGCCTGAAATTTGCCGAGGGCCAACTGGCCGTTGTGGAAGCCGGTTTCGTGTCGACCTTGCAGCAAACCTATACCCTGGTGGGCGACCGCGCCGCCGTTGAATTACCCCACAACGCCTACATTCCCTGGGAAAAGGAAGCCTTCTTCAGCCTGCGCGAATTAGACCAGGAGGACGGCCGGACCCTGTCTACCCCCGGGGCTGATGAATACCAGCATATGGTTGCCCATTTTGCGGATGCCATCCGGGGCCGCACCCCTCTCGACTTCGCCCCGGAGGAGAGTGTCCGTAACATGTGGGTGCTCGACGCACTGGCAGAGGCAGTCCGCAGCGGAAAGACCGTTCGCCTGGAAGAGCGGTAAGCGCCGTTGCGCCCCGACGAATACGATGAATAGAAGCAAGGCCCAACATACTACGCTGACCGTGCGACCGGTGACGTTTGCGGAACTGACCGAACTGTGGACCGGTTCGCGCAGAACCCTGGATTGGGATTGTCTTTTTACGCTGCCGCCCTGGCTGCAGACCTGGTGGTCTATCTTTAGAACCGACCAGGAGCCGCATATTGTCGCCGTGGAACGGGGCCCGGAGATCATTGCCCTGGCACCCTTTATGCGGCGCGAAACGACCGCCGAGCTGATCGGCAGCCCCGATGTCTGCGACTATCTCGATGTGGTCGGCGGGCACGGGACCGTCAACGGGTTTGCCGAGCCCCTCCTGGAACACTTGCGGCAAAGCGGGATTCACCAGGTGACCCTCCGGGGGGTACGCCCGGACGCCCGGGTTTGGACGGACCTGCTGCCGGTTGCCCGCTCAAAAAATTGGGACGTAACCTGTGAGCAGGAGGAAGTGGCCTACCAGATTCAGCTGCCGCAAACCTGGGATGCCTTTTTACAGCAGCTCAATGGCAAACAACGCCACGAACTGCGGCGCAAACTGCGGCGCCTGGACGAAGCCGGTACCTTGCAATTTCGCCAGGTCGCGAACGGTCTTGCCGAATCGGCGACGGTCGATTTGTTTCTGGAGCTGTTCAGAGCCAGCCGACCGGACAAGGCAACCTTCATGACCACCCAAATGGCGGCCTATTTTCACACGCTGGCGCAGACCTTTTTCGATCTGGACATGTTGATGCTCGGGGTTTTGGAGCTCGACGGCCAGGCGGTTTCTGCGGTGATGGGTTTCGATTACCAGGGTACCCGCTATCTTTACAACAGCGGGTACGATCCCGCCTATCGGTCGCTGAGCGTCGGATTGCTCTGTAAAGTGCTGAGTATCCAAGACGCCATCGCCAAGGGTTTTTCCAGCTACGATCTGCTCAAGGGGGCGGAAACTTACAAACAACGGCTCGGTGCCCGGGCCACCAAACTTTATCATTGTACGATCCAATTTACCTAGCGCGCCGCAAAGGGTCTGCCGAGTGACGATGGTGATTGATACAGAGAAACTAACCGTTGCGATGCTGTGCATTCATTCCAGCCCCATAGGCAGCCTGGGGTCGGTGAATACCGGCGGCATGAGCATTGTCGTCCGGGAGACCGCCCGGGAGCTGGCCGGGCAGGGGCACCGGGTCGACATATTTACGGCAGCCGGCGAGGATCACCACCAGAAAATCGCGGTGCTCCACAAGAATGTGCGCTTGGTGAAGCTGGCCGGTAAACCGGCCGGCGACATCCCCAAAACGGAACTGTACGACCATTTACCGCTGTATTTCCAGGCGCTGAGATCCTTTGTCCGTGAAGATGGCCGGACTTATGATCTGCTGCACAGCCATTACTGGCTCTCGGCCCGGTTGGGGTTGTGGGCCCAGGAGGAGTGGGACCTGCCGCATATGATTACCTACCATACCCTGGCCCGCCTCAAACTCGATGCCGGCCCCCAAGAGGCCGAGCCCCTGCAGCGCATGCAGTGGGAACGGCGTCTGGCCCGTGCCTGCCATCGTTTGCTGGTGGCCACCGAACAGGAGAAAGAAACACTGGTGGCCCAAGCACAGATTGCAGCCTCAAAGGTGGGGGTGATCCCTTTCGGCGTTGACACCGCAACTTTCAAAGTACTGCAGCCGGACACAGCCCGCATGCGCCTAGGACTGGATAAAAGCGCGGCGCTCATTCTCTTCGTCGGCCGCTTTGTTTCGATCAAGGGGCTTGAGCGCCTGCTGGCCGCGGTGGCGTTGGTAGCGGAGCCTGAAAATATCGAGCTCCTCTTGATCGGGGGCGACGGCGCTCGGGCGGATACCACCGTGCGGCTGCGATCACTGGCCGACCGCTTGGGCATCGGTGACCGGGTTCACTTCGTTGGCCGGTTGGCGCATGCCGATTTGCTGGATTATTATAACGCCGCTGATCTTTTGGTGCTGCCTTCCTATTACGAAAGCTTTGGTCTGGTGGTCCTGGAAGCATTGGCCAGCGGCACCCCGGTGGTGGCAACGCCGGTGGGCCTGGTCAACACAGTTATTCGCAACGGCGAGAACGGTGGTATCGTGGAAAAGCCCACGGCGAAAGGAATTGCAGCGACACTCAAACAGGTGCTGCAGCGCTGCCGGGCCGGGCACATGTCGCCGACCGGCATCCGGGCATCGGTTTTGAAGTTCGCCTGGCCGGCGGTCACCAGGCGGCTCTGCGAGCAGTACCGCCAGACGATCGAAGTAAAACGAGCCAAACAACAAAGGGAAACCAATGAATTCCACTCAAGTTGATATCATGGTCATTTCCGCACACCCGGATGATGCGGAATTCGGCGCCGCCGGTAGCGTGGCCCGGTGGACGGCCGAAGGCCAAACAGTGATCTATATTGTCTGTACCAGCGGTGACAAAGGCACCAGCGATCGCAGCCTCACGCCCGAAAAGCTCATCGCCATCAGGGAAGCAGAACAACGTCAGGCGGCCGAGTTACTCGGTGTCGAAAGGGTTGTCTTTCTGAAATACCACGACCAGGAATTGGAGGACACACCTGAGTTCCGCAAAGCGATCGTAAGGCAGATTCGAACTTATCGCCCCCGAATGGTGATCACCTCGGATCCCTACCGGCGGTACATCTGGCATCGCGATCATCGCATTGTCGGTCAGGTAACCCTCGATGCGATTTTTCCTTATGCCCGGGATTTTATGTCCTATCCGGACCTTATAGAGGAAGGACTGGAACCCCATAAAGTCGCGGAAGTATACTTCTACGCGGCCGAGGATATCAACTTTCGGTCCGACATTACCGCAACCTTTGACAAAAAGATGGCGGCTTTACGCTGCCACGCCAGCCAGATGGCGGCTTTCGGAATTGAAAAATTGGAAGCGCGTCTGCGCAAGGAGTCCCGTAAAATGGCCGCTACGGAGACGTTTGAGCTGGCCGAAGGATTTCATCGGGTTGTTGCGCCGCCCTGACCCAAACACTTCACGAAATATCTGGTTTATGGGCCCGGGACTTCATACCGACCTTGTTTAGTCACGGTCTATGCCCTCTACCTCTGGTGGAACCCGGAGAGGTTCTACTGGTCCGGGAAGAACATGCCATCTTTGGCAGTAGCGAGAAAGACTTAAAATATCTGTTATTATTAGTAATTTTGTTCATTTTCTTTCGCGTGAAAGAAAACGAACCAAAAGAAAGCCCATAAGACGCGGCCCTAAGGGCTGCCCTGCGCTTCTCGGAAAGGGCGCGCTCAGCACAACTCGCTACTCTCAGACAAGCACTTCGCCCCTGATCAGATTATGGGTCGCCCTTTCCTGCGATGCTCGGCGTCTCTTAAAGGGGAGATCAAACCCAAAAACCAAAGTCAGCCCCTTCGAGGGGGCTTAATGATGCCTCCCGCTTTGCGGAAGGAGCATCACTGGGCGGTTTCTGCCGGTTCCCAGTAATGCACCGCCGGCAGAGGCGCTTGCACGCTGTTCTGAAAGGCAAAAGAGGTCACGGACCCGTGCGCCGGATAGCCACTTTGCATTCCCAGCGAATCGAGACGCCCCTTATAGCCGGGTTCCGGGCGTTTGCCAGGGGCCCATAGATAAGCGAAAACGATGATGTCGCCATGCGTTACCGCCGCGATATGCCGGCCCTGGTAGCGGAACAAGCTGCGTTTGAAAAACCGCAAGGTTCGCGCTAGAACGTCCTGCGGTTGTTCATACGGAGGGCCGGTGTGGGAATACACATCGCCTTTGCGAACCTCGATTTCGGCAAAGGGGCGGCCTTCGAAGGGTGAATGAATTTCAGTGATCAGCCGGGAGATGCCGATGCGCTTCAATGGGACCAGCCCCTGTATTTCCCGGGCCGTTTGGCGGGCGCGTAATAAGGGACTGCTATAAAGCGCAATGACCGGTTTGCCCTTTAGATAAACGGCGCTTTGGCGTGCCTGGGCAATTCCCCGCGGCGCAAGCTTGAACCGGGGCAGCCGTCCGTAGAACACATCTTGAGGGTTGTTTACCAGCCCGTGGCGTACCAGGTGAATATGGGTCGGTTCGTGCATTTTTTAGTTTTGATATTGATCCTCCACCTGTGGAGGGGAACCCGGAGCGGCTAGACCGGTCCGGGGAAATTCTGGTTACATGGGAATAGGGAATAAACTAAACGATCTTTTATTATGAACCATTTTGTTACTTTTCTTTCGCGTGAAAAGAAAAGTAACCAAAAGAAAACGCCGGTACGGTTCATAGACATAGGTAACACAATAGTACAAGGACATAGGTAACACATTTGCA
>Ga0126332_10000045_pt1 | contig 49117 bp, 41 predicted proteins | sample InaspJWI42metaG_FD_94482 | JGI IMG/M metagenome (GOLD analysis project Ga0126332, IMG submission 94482) | Marine gutless worms symbiont microbial communities from Oahu, Hawaii - Inanidrilus sp. 2 OAHU.JWI-42 metaG | ecosystem: Host-associated > Annelida > Digestive system > Unclassified...
AATGCCGAAGAAAAATATCCCGGAACAGATTTGCGACTGGTCTACGAACTCGGGGGATATACATCCCCCAATTAAGCCAAAGGTGTCAGTTATTCTTCCCAGAGGTAAGGTGTCCTGATATTCCACGCCTCTTCCGCCGACACCGGCGACATTGAGGTCATGATAACACCCCATCAGCTCCAAAAGCAGATCAGAATGCGGAACAGTATCGGCATCGATATAAACGATGACATCTCCTTCGGCATTTTTCCAGGCTGTGTTTCTGGCGGCAGCGATACCATAATTTTGATCATGGCTGATCAATCGGACGCGAGGATATTTTTGGACAATTTCGCGGCTTCCGTCAGTAGAACCATCATCGATGACAATTATTTCAATCGGGGTGCGAATTTGACTTTGCAGATTATTTAGTGCCGTCCCGATGCAGCTCTCTGCGTTAAAACAAGGAATGGCCACAGTAATGGACAGGTTTTTAGACATTAAACAAACGCTTGATTTGGTTGACCGTTGCGGTAGGGTGACGAAGATAGGTAGGAATTGAACCAAAAAATCGGGAGACATCTTTCCAGGATAATTGGTGTATCATTTTATGTCGGTACCAGCTACGCAGGCCCATCGCACAGCCTCCTCCAAATCTTTGGCACTAAGATCATCGGTTCGTATTACCGATGAAAAATATCCATCGAACTGCTCCCAATTCGCTTCCATTAAATGGCCCCTGTCCTTCAGTTCATTGTATATGCGCGTACCTGGCAGCGGTGTCAGAATTGAAAATTGTATCGAATCAGGGTTCAGTTTTTTGGCCAGACTAACCGATCTTTTTATGGTTTCTTTGGTCTCTCCCGGAATGCCGAACATAAAAGTCAAATGGACTTTGATACCAAGCTCTTTGGTAATCAGAACGTTTTCTATGGCCTTATTTATATTCAAGTTTTTACCGACATGTTTTGTAAGATGTGGCTCGGCCGACTCAATGCCGTATTTAACGGCCCAAAGACCGGATCTGGCCATTGCTTCTAGAATTTCCCGATCCATTAGATCCGCCCGGGCCATTATCGCCCAGGGTAGCGTTATTTTGCGTCGAATTTTTTCATGGCAAAAATCGAGCATACGCTGTTTACCGATGTTAAAGGTGTCATCATCAAAATATACGGATTTAAATCCGTAGTGAGCAGATACCTGCTCCATCTCATCGAGTATGGCTTCAACTTTGCGCGGTCGGTAAACATTGCCGTTCATCAACTGCGGCCAGATGCAGTAACTGCACAAATAAGGACAACCGCGACTGGCCCACATTTGTAGGGTCGGTTCCGGAATGTTTCCGGGTTGATCAAAATAATTGTGCATCGGTAAAAAATGACGCGCCGGCCAAGGGAAAGTATCGACATCTTTTGTCAATTCAGGAGAGCCGGTATTTATGGATTCGCCATCCCGGTTTCGATATATCAATCCTTTGATCTTATTCAGTTCCTCTCGGTTGGATAAAGCTTGGGCTGTCCGGACCAGCGTTTGCTCATACTCTCCAACCAGGATCAAATAGACTTCCGGATAGGTCGCTAGAAATTCCGGATTGAACATTAAGGCATGGGGACCACAGAAAGCCAGTTTCACGTTTGAACCGATCCGAGAGCGCAATCGCCGTGCGAAGCTGATGTCGGAATTAAAAGACGGTGTGGACACTTCCAGTACGATCAAATCAGGATCAAACTGGATGATTCTATCTAAAAAAACCTCCTCACTAATTCTCTCGGCAATACCATCAACGAGTAAAACGTCGAATTCAAACTTTTCAAGCAATGCAGTTGCGTAGGCGAGCTGAAAAGGAAAAGGCATATAACGTTCGACCTCGGATTCGAGATGGGGCCATCTTGATCCGGCTCGGACACCGTAGAATCCCGGTTTGTGCCAGGGTGAATTTCCTAAAAAAAGTTTAAAGCCCATTATAAATCCTATTACTTGTTAATAGTCCCTTGCGATTTGTTAATACAACCATTATTCATCCGCCAGGAAAAAGGACTTGAAACAATACCACCGCCGTCTTGACGCTTACTTTTAACTTGTATGACATATGCCCACTGGTGGCAATCATAAGCGATATCGGTCATTAAACTGCGATGTTCATCCGGCCAGATCCCCACCGTCACATAATAATCTCCTTCAAGCAGATTAAAACGCTCATAATCCAGAATGATCTCACCGTTGCCGCTCAGAACACCGGTTTTAAAACCCACCCGGTCCGTATTAGCACCGTGAACCCAGAGTCCTTCATTTCTATAAAATTGGACTCTAAAAAGCGGATCTTTGACCGGTGTTTTACATTTAAAACGGACAATTACCGACATGGGTTCGCCGGTCCAGAATTCTTTTTGTTCCTCTCCGCTTTCGTTAACAAATTTTACTTTCTGAATTTTTATTTCTCCGGTATCCATACCATAAACGTTTTCAGGATTGAACGGGTGCAGATGGCGTGGAATTCTATTCTGCGCCTGCTCGCAAGTTTCCCAATATGCCTGCAATACTTCCTCGGTATGGCCATCGTACTGCATGTGCCCCTTGTTCAGCATAATTACCCGGTCACAAACAGCTCCAATATCTCCCAAACTGTGGGTTGCCAGTATAATTGTTTTTCCCCGCTTAATAAAGTTTTTGACCTTGGCTAGACATTGCCGCTGATATACGACATCCCCTACTGAGAGGATCTCATCCATGAGTAAAATATCGAAATCCATATGCATGGCGATGGAAAAGCCAAGTCTAATAACCATCCCGGTTGAATATGTATTTATTGGACTTTCGATGAACTCTTTCAGGCCTGAAAAGGCGATAATAGATTGGAGTTTTTTCTGTATATCGCTCTTTTTCAATCCATGAATCGCGCCTTTTAAAAAGATGTTCTGGCGACCGGTCATGCGCGGATTGAGACCGCTGTTCACATCTAAAACCGTTGATAACTTTCCGTTAACGTTGGTTTGTCCGCTGGTCGGTGTGCCAATTCCGGCAATAAGCTTCAGCAATGTACTTTTACCCGATCCGTTCCGACCGATAATTCCGACACATTGACCGGCATGAATGTCAAAGCTCACATTGGATAATGCCCAGTGAACGCGATTGCTATTCGAGTATCGCTGCGTGCCTATAAGGTTCCGGATGATATCCAGCTTGGAAACTTGAGCAAGATAGGATTTCGAAATATTTTTTACTGAAACAGCCAGCATGAGATTCAGATCCAATCCACAATTACCCGATGGATTCTTCGGTAAAGGGTAAATCCGCAAAGCACCACCAATGCAGAAGAGAATGCGAAATAAATTACGGCGAATGCTGTTGGAAACCGTCCAAAGAGCAATAGATCGCGGTATATGACCGTAAGGCTTGTTAGTGGATTCAACCATAAAATATCACGCAAGAGGCCGGAAAGGCGCTCTAATGGATATATAATAGGTGATGTAAAAAACCAGACAAATAATAAGGTCGTGGTCAGGTGGGAAATATCGCGCAGAAATACATTCAAAGTTGCCAGCACCAAAGTAATACCAAAGCAAAAAAGAATTTGAAACGGTATGACTACCAGGATGAAGATGACGTGAAATGTGATGCTGCCGGTTAGCGTCCATTGAAAAATCAGGTATACAACTATCGCAATCGACTGGGATATGACGGTAGACAATACGATATGCAGTGGCAACAAGCTGAGCGGAAACACGTGGTGTTTGACCAGATGGGACATATCGACAAAAACGGTTGATCCCCGTTGCAACGATTCCTGGATCGAAAGCCAGGGCAGCATACCGGCGAATACGTACAATCCATAGTTTAACGGCTTGCTATCCCCCCCTTTTCCGGAATCTATGAATGAAGAAAAAACGACTGTATAGATTCCGATAAGGGCCAAAGGCTTGAGAATGGACCAGAAGAATCCCAATATTGAATCCGAATATTGGGATTGAAAATCGTGTAACGTAAGCGATTTTAAAAGATATCTATACATTATAATCGTCTTATTATCAGCTATTGTGCCGTATCAAGGTATATTCTTATTTAAGGGGCGTAACCCAACTCTTTGATAAGAGAATCGTTTCGCACCTGATTTCGAAGTCTGTCTAGCTGCGGGTTACTCCTAAACGCCAAACGCCTGTGTGGTTTAATTATCTTTATTGCATGGTCAATTCCAGGGTCCAATTTCAGGCCGATAAATTTGGCAATGATCGGAAATACCTTTCCCGGTTGAGCAATCAGTTCTTCATATCGAATTTCTAGAATGCCCTGAAACCGTTGACCCATATCACGGGCTTTTTTTACATAAATTGACCACAGTAGATAACAGCCATACTGATCCTGGCAAAGCATCGAAAAATGTGGGTGTTGGCTACCTTCCGGCCGTGTCGTTTCTCTTCTCCAGAGGCTGGCGGCCACGTCTATTCCATGTCGCAAGATATGGATAATACGCGCCTGAGGAAATATTTTATGCCACACGGCAAGGGTAAAAACATTGCGGGGATCTTTCCAACCCCAGTGAAGTGGGATTTCCCTCATTTCTGAATTGCCGTCAGATTGGCAACGATTGAAATATTCCGCACTGAATCCTTCAACCAATCTTATACCTGCGTAATCTAGGGCAGTGGAGAAATGTTGTGTAGAGGATAGATACTCCTCAACCGGGGCAGGATTATCCCATGTTGCCTTGGCAACGTTGAATAACTGTTCGTTTATGGATTGGAAAAAAACAGATTCGTTGTATTCGTCCTTTTTGGCACCCCAGAATACACCACACTCTTCAAGCATCCGTGTGAGCATGGATGTTCCGGAACGATGCATGCCGACTATGATAATAGGGGCTGCAGATTTTAAGTGTTTCAAACTGGTCGAGAATTGAGCCATAGTTCGATAATTCATTTATGGGCCGCCTACCCCAAACATCTTTATATTAAGTTCGCCGAACAAAATTGTGTCGGTCAGACGATAACTCCCCATTAATATCGAATAATTTAAAAATACGCAATCGGATTCAGTATTATTTAAGTATCTTATTGAAAATTAACGACTTCCCAGAAACTTTTTTTGGGTCTGTGCTGCATGTCAAATAAAAGTGGCCAATTTTTGCGGCTCTTTACAGGAAAATTATCCAACCAAGTGTGATCATCGGCAATTCCCCACAAAGTAACACCTTCAATTAGATCCCGATGTTGTCTAAATAATTCAAATATGGATCTATAACGGGCAGCCTGCTGATTTTCTAGTTCTTCAGGCAGGTCATGGTACTTTTTTTTAAAATCCTTGAATGAATAAACGCTAACATCGAGTTCGGTAAATTGAACCGCCACACCAAGAGAGGTAAATTTCTCGATGGTTGATTTTATGTCAATTATTTTGGGCCAATCCAGATCCCAATGCGCCTGAATTCCTATGCCGTGCACGGGGACACCTTTGGACAGCAGATCTTTTATAATTCTATAAATCTTTTCCCGCTTTGGCGGAAAAACAGCAAAATAATCATTGTAATACAACAATGCATCGGGATCAGCCTCGTGGGCCCAGACAAATGCTTTTTCAATATAATCTGCGCCGATGATCTTGTACCACAAGTTATTACGATATGTATTGGTGTCATCTGCCACAGCCTCGTTGACGACATCCCAGCTGTGAATTTTGCCTTTGAAATGGGTGACTATGGTTTGAATATAAGTTCGCATTCGACTTAAAAGTTCATCACGACTGAGCAGGCTGCCATTGGGTTTCCGAAAAAACCATCCCGGTGTGCTTTTATGCCAGATGAGGGTATGCCCTCTCACAACAAAGTCGTTTTTTAAAGCAAATTCGACAATACGATCTGCGCTTTCGAAAAAGAATATATCATCGGACGGGTGTTGGCTGAATGGATGGATACTCCTCAATTTCATCTGATATTCGGCAGTGACGCTGTTGAAATGTTTAAGTAGTAGTTTTTGGTGAGGATGACGCAGTGTTCTCGTGGTAATGGTGGCTCCAACAGGAAAGTAGGGTTTATACTTTTCTTTTAGCGCTGGAATATTATTTTCAGCATCTTCAGCAACAGTTCGCACCTCATCGATCTTGTCCTCATCGGTATAATTATCATTGTTACAATTGGTTTGGAAAAGCAGTATCGTGCAAATTATAATCCTTATTGATATTCGTAAAAACACGAGATCCCTCCTATTTATGTCAGCCTTTGAATATTAAGAGTCAGAATTTTTAAAGAATTAAATATTAAGAAGAAAATAGAAGAAGATGAATCCTGGCAGCAGCACTTTTTCGATGCTACGAGCAGATTTTTTTGCAAGGGTATCTATTCAGAAGCCCGAGTTTCAGTCCACTTTTTTTTGAAGCCATTTATTTCCTGCCTGGAATAAAAATGGTTTACAAACTTTTTAGAATAAATTCGATCAATGGCTTCTGGACTTAATTTCAAGTTATCTCTTATGATTTTAACATCGGAAGAATATTTTTTTCTGTCACTGATGTTGGCTCTAACGAGACCTATATATAGATTTGTGTCCAGGAAATCTTTTAATGCTTCTTTGAAACAATCAGTCAATTTTTCTAATTTCAAGATTAATACATCATTCTGATTATACTTTATTATGGTGTATCCGATTTTCTTATCAAATGGGAAATCATACACATCAAACGATAATGCTTTGTTGAATTCTTTGTCAAACCAGGTTAGACAATAGTCGACATCCAGAATATTTCTTTCTATTTTATTCTTAACCAACGCCAAAGTTTCCTCTACTTTTATTTGCTTCTTGTTATTGATTAAATGGCGATGGAAAATCTCAATATCTTGGAAGATATTAGATATCTCCCGATCAATCGGATCTCTCACAAGTGTTATGAATGTCCACTTTTTAATCTTGTTGGTATCATATTTTGCGCGCAACAAACGGCAGCGTCGAAAGTGCATGTTAAATATCGGGTCATTTATATCGTCCTTTAAAACAGTGGCCCTATTCAGCCCTTCTTTTGAGAACCAGTGTATGTGGAAAATTGGATGTTTAACGGCTGACTTTTTTAAAGACCTGTAGACACTGGTGGAACCCACTTTACCCATCTGATAAATCAATATTGGCGACCGGACATTGAAGTTAACCCAATTAATGTACACTCTTTCAATCCAGCCATATATACGAAAATAAAAAAAACTGCGCCTGGCAATTTGGGTCAGCAGATGATTAAAATCCATAAAATTATCGATTACCTTAATCACTTATCCTGAATCAGGTAAATATCGTCTTTAATTCTTCATTGTGCCGTTTGATCCAACCAGTAATATCTTCAACAATCGTTGACAGATTAAAGCGCGGATGCCAACCGGTCATCGAATTTACCTTTTTATAATCACTGATGTACTAAGGAATATCACCGGGTCTCGTAAGCTGGTCACTTGAAAGTTCTATTCGTTTGCCTGTGATTTGGTGGCATAGGTTGGTAAGCTCCATTAAAGAAATGCTATTTTTCGGGCCACCGCCAACATTAAAAATATGTCCGGATAGCTTTGGAATATTATCCAATTGAATCTTCAATAGCGAGTAAAGATCTTTGATATGCAAAATATCCCTGACCTGTTTTCCTTGGCCTCCGTTTCCGATATAAGATAGCTTACCACCGAAACAATGCCTGGCAACCCAAAATACGACAAATCCTTGATCCACAGTTCCCATTTGCCAGGGACCGGTCAAAACGCCACAGCGGTTAATTATTCCGGACATACCATAGGTTTCCAGGTATTCAGAAAGCATCAGTTCAGCAGCCAGCTTTGTTGCCCCATATATCGTTCGGTTGCCGTTTAACGGGAATTGTTCTGAAATGCCAAGTTTGGTAACACCATGTACTTTCTGCTGCCCTGCCAATACAAGGCGAGTTTCTGTTTCTGTGTATTTTAAAGCCCGAATTGACTCCAAGGGATATACCCGGCTTGTGGACAGGAAAATGACATCTGCTTTTCGTTTACGAGCCAGTTCAAAACAGTTGATTGAACCATTTAAGTTGGTGTCGATCACGTAAGTCGGTGATCCCCGATACCCCGCAAGGACTGAAGGCTCTGCGGCGCAATCAATCAATATATCAACTCGGTCGATTTGGTTAAGATCTTCCTGATTGCGTATATCACCATGAAAAAATGTAATACCAGCGGATTTGAGTCTCGGAATATTGAATTCCGATCCTCGTCGTCTCAGATTGTCAAAGGCAATGATTTTCACGCCCGGAAAATCGTTCTTTAGCATCAGTGATAGACTCGCACCTACGAAACCAGCACCACCCACAATTAAAATTGTTTCTTTCATTTTTTATACAAAAATCTCTGCCATTATATCATATATCTAATGTTCAGCTGAAAACTCTAATCACTATTGCACTATTTTTAGGTTCTCCGGGGTTGAATCTCTCTGTATCGTTTCTATTTTAAATAGTGAGCAGTCATTTAAACCGACTGCTCTGGAATGATTTCTTCATTCTAATTTCTTCCTTGACCCCGGGTGGTTCATAACAACATGAGCCACCCATCCTATGTTGGGCTAATGAACCTGCCGGTTATCTTTAATCAGTCATCAGTACTTTCCATCGATCACTAAAAAACGCTAACAGAATATGACTTCACCGAACAACGTGTACTGGTATACATTGCTGGCGGCTATCTTTTTAAGCTTCTTGCGGTCACTTTTTTTAGATTTAACACATGCATTTTGGTGTGACAGTTCGGACACAGAGCTACCGTATTTTCTATCGTATCCTCCCCTGCCTGTGATATCCAGACAAGATGATGAGGTTCTAAATAGGGATTTCCGTATTTGTCTTTGAATGGTGCCGGCTGCTCACACAACTGGCAGATGCCTTTTGCTTTACGCCGCGCCAGTTCGGCTACGAAAACATTTTTTTCGTATTTCGTCGATGACGTCCTTCTACTTCCAACCCTCGCTGTCGGGATTGTTGCTTTTTTGATAAGTTCTTTGTCCGGCAGGCGTCTTGCCAGCCGTCTTTTGCGCTGGTGGTTTTTTTGGAATAATTCTTCGGCAATTTTGTAGGCTGCTCTGTCACCGATGATTTTGAGGGGAAAAATCCAGACGGTGCGGCAATCTCCGTTTATGTCCGGATGACTGGCAGTATAAGGTTTGTCGGCCAGAGCGATCCGGCCCGTAAATATATAACAACCGCTTTCGAACACCTCAAAAAGAAATACATCGACCTTGTTCGAAGATGATTCGTTTAAGGTTTTATTCTGGCCGAAATTAAGGTCCTGGTCGCCTTTTACACCGATTCCCGAGTAGTGAAAAATTCCTTTAATCCAGCGGTTCTCATATATGGATTTGGTGTGGTCCGAAATCAAAACCAGGCTGTTGGTTTTATGCGAGCGCCGCATACCGCCCTGGGGACTGCACTTGAATATCTCTGTGAGTCGATCATTGCTGATGACATCGCCGGGTTCGAGATTTGGTCTAAAGTTCAATTTCACCCCTCCGCAATTTATCGGCGAACGGAATATCAGCCGGTGCGAAATCGTACCGTCCCAGATTTTCCGGTGAGATCCACCTGTAATCCGCATGGTCCTGGAGCATGATTTCGCCGGTTTCCCAGCAGGTGCGGTACACGATCAGTTCGATCGAAACATGCTCATAATGGTAAACGTTTGATCCGAGAAAATCCCCCACGGAAACTTCAATCTGAAATTCCTCTTTCAGCTCCCTTTTTAAACACTCCTGCGGCGTCTCACCCGCCTCGATTTTGCCGCCGGGAAATTCCCATTTGCCGGAAAGGTGGTCGCCGGAATTTCTCTGGGCAATGATAATGCGGCCGTTTTTGACCAAAATCGCAGCCGTGACACGCACGATGTCGTTCAATGCTCCTCCAATTGCATGAGCTGATACAAAGGGCTTTTTCCGTTCTCCGGAAAAAAACAGGTGTTCAATTTTTGTTATCTTACCGAAACAATAACCGTTGTCAAGGCCATGCAATGATAAACCAAAGTTGGTTTGAATTTCGCCGCCACATTCGAAACCTGCATATCCAATAAGACCGGATGTCGAATGTCTATAGAAGATAAGTTGAAAAGTTCAGTACAGCGCTTATTTTATTCGTAATTACGTTTCGACATCAATTCAATACCGGAACAGTCTGCGCATTGATTTCTATTTCCTGCCCTAATGCTCTCTAAAGAGGTATCCCCATGAAATGTAAAAAATGCTATTTCGATAATCCCGACAGGGCAAGGTATTGCATCGAATGTGGCGCCATGCTGGATAATATTTGCCCAAAATGCGCCAACCAGTACCCGGCGGGCAGCAAGTTTTGTCCCGCATGTGGTCTTCACCTGCAGAAATCGATGTCGCCGGAACCATCGCCTGGGACTGAAGCTGAATCTCGTCGTCAAGAGAGCCCAACACCAACAAAGCAGACGGACCAACCCGCCATCGAGGGAGAGCGTAAATACATTACGGTCCTGTTTTCGGATTTAAGCGGGTACACGGCCCTCTCTGAAAAACTCGATCCGGAGGACGTCAAAGATATTTTGGGCGATATCTTCAAGGAAATCTCGCAGGTCGTGGCCCGGTATGACGGATTTATCGAAAAATATGTCGGAGACGCGGTAATGGCCCTTTTCGGTGTGAAAAAAACCCATGAAGACGATCCCATCCGAGCCATCCTGGCAGCCAGAGAAATTCATGAGCGCGTGGCGGTGCTGAGCAAAGTCTATGAAAGCAGGATCGGACAACGGTTGTCGATGCATACCGGTATCAATACCGGCATGGTGGTGACCGGCAGTGTCAAATCAGAAGAGGGAACTCATGGCGTACTGGGCGACACGATTAATCTGGCTGCCCGATTGAATAGCGTCAGTAAAGAAGGTGAAGTCCTTGTCGGTCCTGGCATATTCATCCAGGCTAGGGGATATTTTGGATTCGAAGCATTGCCGCCGGTGCAGGTTAAGGGCAAGTCTGAACCGATTAGAATATACCGAGTCCTATCTCCACTCGATCAGCCTAAAAAAGTGCACCGCCTTTTTGGTTTAAGAGCAAACCTGATCGGCCGCAAAATGGAAATCGCCTTTTTGGAAAAGGCTCTTGAAAAATTAGAACAAAAACAAGGATCTATTATCGCCATCTGTGGTACCGCCGGCACCGGAAAAAGCAGGCTCGTAGAGGAGTTCAAAGCATCGCTTGATCTTGATAAGGTCCAGTGGCTGTCAGGGCAGGCCTACCCGTACGCACAAAATATGCCTTATTTCCCTTTGATCGATTTGCTCAATAACGGGTTTCGAATTGAAGAAGGCGATCCACCCCAACAGATCAAAAGAAAAATTGAAATTCAGACAAAAATCTTATCTAAAAAAACAAAAGAGATTGTACCCTATATCGGAAAACTTTTTAACCTCAGGTATCCGCAGACAGAAAGAATTGGCCCGGAAACCTGGAAAGGCCGCCTGCATGAGTCCATTCAGGAAATTCTTACCGCCCTGGCCGATCGAGCCCCGACCATTATTTGCCTCGAAGATCTACATTGGTCCGATCCTTCCTCGCTTGAGCTTTTTCGCTTCCTTTTGCCCGATTTCAGATACCCGGTTATTTTTTTATGCGTCTATCGGCCCACTCTGACACTTTTCACTACCTATCACATCCGCACCCTGGGACATAAATACCAGGAGATTAAATTGCAGGACCTTTCGCTGTCTGAAACCCGGGATATGATTGCATCACTTTTGAAAACCGATAGCATCCCGCCTGATTTAATACGGCTTATCCATGAAGAGGTGGAGGGCAATCCTTTTTATATCGAAGAGTTGATAAATTCTCTGATCGAATCCGATATTCTGGTCCACGACAAGCGGCATTGGCAGATGACAAGACCGATAACCGCAAGCGATATTCCACCGACCATTCAGGGTGTTATCGCCGGAAGGCTCGACCGCTTGGAAAAAGAAATGAAGCGGATTCTGCAGGAGGCATCGGTCATCGGCCGAGCCTTTTTCTATGACATACTGACAAAAGTAACCGAACAAAGACTAAAAATGGACTACTACCTCAGTGTTCTCAAACACCTTGATCTGATCAATATAAGATCCTATCAGCCGGATCTGGAATATCTTTTCAAGCACGCCCTGACCCAGGAAGTCGTCTACAATGGTCTCCTCAAAAAAGAGCGTCAGACAATCCACGAGCGCATCGGTGCCGTGATCGAAGAACTCTTCAGCGACAGGCTTCCCGAATTCTATGAAGCACTGGCTTTTCACTACAAACGCGGCCGATCTGTTCATAAGGCGATTGAGTATCTGATAAATTCCGGCGAGAAGAGCCTGAACCGGTATGCCCTGGAAGAATCGCACCGGTATTTCAAAATTGCATTCGAGATCCTTATTAAGCAATCTGATGATAACCGCTTGCTTTTAATCGATCTGCTGAACAAATGGTCCTTTGTATATTACTATCGTGGCCGCTACCGCGAACTGCTGCGCATGTTAAAAAACCATCAAAAGCTGGCCGAATCGCTGGCAGACACTGATCGGTTGGGTATGTTTTACGCCTGGCTGGGGTGTGCGCTGTGGCATCGTGAACAGTTCAACCAAGCATACCAGTACATGACATCGGCACTGAGAATCGGTGAAGAGAATAACAACAGCGACATCATCGGCTATGCATGCTCCTGGTTGACCTGGATTTCGACCGAGCTGGGACTGCTGGAGAAAGCTGTCGAATATGCGATCCGAGCCCAGCAGATTTATGAAGCCGGAGACGGGAATCAATATATTTACATCAACTCATTGGCTGGAATGGGATATGCATTTTGGCACAGGGGTGACAAACGCAAAACGTTTCAGGTGGGCCAAAAACTCCTGGAGCTTGGTCAGTCTCAATCGGATCAGCACAGCAAAGTGATGGGGTATAGCTGCATGGGGTGGAGTCGGCTGATAGCAGGCGATATATTGGAAGCCACATCCTATTTTGAACAGGCTATTCAGGTTTCGGCGGCTCCCTGGTATAGCGTCTTTCCCAAGTTAGCCCTGGCCTATGGCACCATTTTATCCGGCCAGCTGGATGATGCCAAAGAACTGATAGATGAAATAATTGACTTCAGCACCGAGCACGGGGCGGAATTTGCCGGAGGGCCGGCCGATTTTTTCCGGAGCGTAATTTTAATTGCAGGCGGCGAGTTCCATACGGGGATCAAAGTCATAGAAGAAAAGCTGCAGGCGTGGACCGACAACGGGAGCAAACTGCGCCAGGCCTCCTGTGGCTATATTCTTGCCAGTCTATATGCGCATATCGCCTTGAAAAAAAGGAAGCTGCGGAAGGCAATAATCGTCAAAAATATCGGATTCGTGCTTAAGAAAGTCCCCTTTGCAACCCAGAAAGCGAAAGAATATTTCAATATATACACGGAAGCCGCGCGGGAAATCGGCGCCAATGGCGTTCTGGGTCAGGCGTATCTGGACTGGGGGTTGCTTCTCAAAGCAAAGGGAGATATTGACAGTGCCCATAGATGCCTGGCCGAGGCTATTCAAATACTGGAAAAATGCGGCGCTGAAGAATATTTAAAACAGGCAAAGACGGCTATGAACGCCTTGATTCATAAAAAATGAAACCATCCGGTCGATCCACACCCAAAACGGTTAATGCGGCTGTTGACTGGCTATTGGAAGACATGCCCTTGAAAAGCAAAGCTGCCGTGGCCAGAATGTCGAAAAGTGAACTCTTCAATCTACGTTCTACATTCGGTAAATATATCAAACGTCAGTTCGATCTGGGGCCCGAGAATCAGGAACTGCTTGATTCGTGCCGGTTTGTGGCCAAAGATCAATTCCTGGATCCGGATGAGGCGGATTACGTGATTCTCAAAGCACTGTGGCGCAAGTTACGCAAAACGCACAAGTTAAGGATTGTAAAATAATACCTGAATGCATGAAAATTAATGATATGAAAGCCTCCGATTTATCCGCCTTTGGAGGACTCGTGCAAAATTCAGGTATAGAAATTTGTACTTGACAAATCCCTATATTAATTTCATACATAAAAACAATGAATTCCATGGGGAAAAAATATTTTCTGCTAAATGGCTACTGGTGGTGGCGCAGCTATAGAGAATGGGTGCGGCCGCCGGATGGTGATTAAACCGACAAACGCTGAAACAACCGCGGGCACCCGGTAGCCCCGCGGTTTTTTTGTTTCAAGATAAGGCCGCGAGGGATAAAAATCCGCGGCCTTTTTGATTCAGGACCAAGGAGCGTAACCATGATCAGGGAATCGATTGCAAAAGTTGTCAGGGGAGAGGATCTCACCGAAACGCAAATGCAGGCGACAATGGGGGAAATATTTGACGGCCGGGCCTCATCGGCCCAGATTGCCTCGCTTGTCACTGCCCTGAGAGCAAAGGGCGAAACCGTGGATGAAATCACCGGCGCCGCAAAAGCCCTGAATGCAAGGGCATTGAAGCTGAATCCGGGAAACCACCTGTTGAATCTCGAACGCGACGACATCAATGTGGAAGGTGAAACCATTCTGGAGACCAGCGACAACGGCAAAGCAGGCACGCGCACCTTCAATATTTCCACGGCCACCGCGTTCATCGTTGCCGGAGCAGGTATCAAAATCGTACGCCACGGAAACCGGGCGGCTTCCGTGTTTTTCGGAGCGGCGGATGTGCTGACCCACCTCGGAATAAACCTGGACATCTCCACCTCCGACGTGGAACGCTGTATTCGGGAAATTGGCCTTGGATTTCTTTTCACGCCGCTTGCGGCCGGGCCAATGCGCCACGTCGCCCGTATACGAGAAGAGATGGGAGTGCGGACCATATTCAACCTGATCGGTCCCCTGACCAACCCCGGCGGTGCATCGTCTCATCTGCTGGGTGTCTACGAACCTTCCCTGACGGAAAAAATGACCCGTGTGCTTTTGAAACTCGGCGCGGATCACGCGATCGTGGTCTGCGGCGAGGGTACCCGTGATGAGATCAGCATCTGCGGTCCGACCCGGATATCCCGCCTGAAGGCGGAAGAAATCGAGACTTTTGTCGTTGAACCCGAAGAATTCGGATTGGAACGTGCCGATTGTGCAGAGATTCGCGGCGGAAACGCCCAAAAAAATGCGGATATCATTCGCGGGATCTTAAGCGGAGATACCGGTCCCTGTCGCAACGTGGTGGTGCTCAATGCCGCTGCCGCTTATGTGGCCGCCGGCCGGGACAGCACCCTTAATGACGGTGTCAAACGGGCTTGCGATGTGATCGATTCGGGAAAGGCCGGGGAAAAACTCAACGCGCTGGTGACCTTCACAGAGCGATGCACACCTTTTATCCGTAAAGACCTGGAGTAAAAATTCGTCACGACCGGATAATTCGGGTAAGGATTTTCTCTGTCTGCCGGAAATCATACAGGCTGGTTGCCGGTAGGAAATAATCCGTATAAGGCAGAGCAGCCCGGATCCCGCGGCAGATCGGCTGATAATCCTGAGTTCCCAAAAGCGGATTGAGCCAGAGAACCTTATAGGCTTTGCGCTTCACCAGGGCCATCTGCTGCTGCAGAAGGTCCGTTTCCCCCCGGTCCCATCCGTCACTGTAGAACATAACAATCGTTTTTCCGGTCAACCACCGATGGCCGAAATTTTCGTTGAACACTTGGAGACAGTGACCGATGCGAGTTCCACCGCCCCAGTCGGCGACAAGGTCCGGTATCTTTTGCAGCGCAGTTGAAAAATCCTCTGCCCGGAAAACGGAGGTGACCCGGGTCAGGTCGGTCGAGAAAAAGAAAATCTCCGTTCGCGGGATGGCTTTTTTTAACACATGAATGAACTGAAACGCCATCAAGGCATATATATCCATCGATCCGCTAACGTCGCAGAAAAAAACGATCCGCCATTTGGCCGGTTTTTTTCTTTTGAATATCAGGTGAACCGGCTCTCCTCCGAACTGGATATTTTTTCGCATCACGCCTCTTAAGGTGATGCTCCTGCCACGAGGGCCGTAATCCCATCGCCGGCTTTCAAGCCGGGTCAACCGGTTTAACAGGCGCACCATGGTCCGATAAAGAGCGGCCGATTCTTCGAAATGAATCTTTTGACTGGATTTTTTACGCTCCAGGGCCCATGGGCTGTATCGCAGTGAATCAACCGCTCCCACCCCGGGGTCATCATCAACCACACCACCTGGCGCAACCTTTGTCGTCATACCGGACGCATCTTCTCCGCACCCGATCCGGCCGTCTGCACCCGGTTCGGTATCATTCCGTGAGGAATCAGTGGGATGCGACAGCCAGAACCTCTCAAACAGGGCGTCAAAAAGCTCTATCTCCCCTTTGCCGGTTGTGAAATTGCAGCGTAGCAAACTTTTAAAAAGTTCCAACTTGGAGACGTCCACAAGCGAAAGGCTTTTAATAGCATCCAGAACCGAAGATAAATTCACGGGGATGTCGTTGACCCGCAGAAAACGGGCGAAGCGAACCACATTGGCCGGCAAGCCTTCCCCTGAAAGAAAACTGCCCGTAATGTAAGGTCCTGAGACTGTCATGTCAGCATATTGTCGGCGGTTGGATGCAGACGGTGAAACTTGAGCAGATGATATCGCCGTCAAAGAATAATAGGATTAGCACATGCCGGGCGGTAAATCCGCCAAAAGGACTTCCCGCTGCCGGGGATCAGACCAGATACCGGATCTGAACTGGTCCAGATCTTCTTTGTACTTGAGGATGCAGCCGAGTGTTTGCTCGACAATATCCTCGTCCAGGGCAGCCGCATGAAGTTTGACCAGGGCCTCGGCCCAGTGAAGTGTTTCGGACACCCCCGGTGTTTTCATGAAATCCTGGCTGCGGACGCCATGCATGAAGTGAACTACCTGCTCGGCCAGCGTGGCTTCGATTCCGGAAACTTTGGCCCGCACGATCTCAAGCTCCTTTTCCCGGTCCGGATAATCAATCCAGTGATAAAGGCATCGTCGTTTGAGGGCGTCATGGACATCCCGCGTCCGGTTGGACGTAACCACCACCAGGGGCTTGTGTGTCGCCCGCAAGGTACCGATTTCGGGAATCGAAATTTGGAAGTCGGATAGAATCTCCAGCAGGAAGGCTTCGAATTCCTCGTCGGCCCGGTCCAGCTCGTCGATGAGCAGTACCGGAGCACGCCGGTCGGCGCTCTGGATGGCTTCCAGCAGCGGTCGTTTGATCAGATACGATTCGGTAAAGATGGCGTTGCCGATATCTTCCGGACTCGTTTGACACTGTTCCTCCATTTTGATGCGCAGAAGCTGCTTGGTGTAGTTCCACTCGTAAAGTGCCGTGGCCGCGTCTAAGCCTTCGTAACACTGGAGCCGGATCAGTCGTGTTGCCAGAATGTCGGCCAGAACCAGGGCCACCTCGGTTTTGCCCACCCCCGGTTCACCCTCCAGAAAAATCGGTTTGTTCAGATGATAGGCCAGGTACAATGCGGTCGCAAGGGGCCGGTCGGTAATGTAGCTGTGCTCGGACAGTTTCTCGAGAACGTCCTCGAAGGAAGAAAAATTGTCGGCTGAATTCACCTGTCTCTCCGTAGTGTGATATTTTCATGTCAAGATTGACTATAATACGCTTGGCTCGATCGATCAACCGGCAAATAGTAGATCGATCGCTTGGTTCTGTTGCAATAGTTTGGCAACAATCTATTAAATATTCACATCCGTGAGAAAAGTGAAAGGTTCGACACTCAGCAGCTTTGAGCCCAGCCACAGCATCCGCTTGCCGGCCGAAATCCCTGCAAAATCGAAGCCAGACGGGATCATGCTTCCGGATCGAAGTCACCGTCCAAGATTTCCGTTAAAACACCGCAGGTATCACCGGGGGGCATAATAAAGGCATAACGGTTGCCCATCAGGTGTCGCGGCGTTTCATCGATCAGCCGGGCGCCTTTGGCCTTGAGTTCGGCCAGACCCGACGCGACGTCTTTGACCCGGTAGGAAATCAGAAATACGCCTTCGCCCTTTTTGCGGATAAACCTGGCGACATCCCCGTCCGGCGAGGTGGATTCCATCAGTTCCAGGGCCACCTCCCCGAGGTAATAGCGAGCCACGCGGATATTTTCACTCTCGGCTACGTATTCGTGGGCCAGCTCAAGGCCGAATGTTTCTTCATAAATCCGGCGCGCCTGATCCAGATTTTTTACGGCAATGCAGATGTGGTCAATTTTTTCGGCTTTCAACTCATGCTCCTTCTTTGCGCTTCTTTTCCGCGATGGCCTGGACAATCTTGTCCGGCGTTATGGGAAAATCGGTCATGTAAACGCCGATGGCGTTACTGATTGCGGCACTGTATGCCTGGGCTGCCGACATGGCGATCGACATGCCGGCCTCCTTGGCGCCATAGGGGCCGTCGGGATCATCGGACTCGACTATAATCGTGTTGATTTTGGGCATGTCGCAGGCCAGCGGCACCTTGTATTCGAGCTGGGTGGGATTCAGGGTAAGACCATCCTCCCAGGTGTGGTATTCGGTCAGCATCCCGCCCTGGCCGCCCATGGCGACGGATCCCTGAAACTGGCCTTCAAGAACCAGGGGGTTGAGGGCAAACCCCACGTCCTGGGCCGCCGATACCTCCAGCACATTGACCCGGCCGGTCTCGGGATCGACCGCCACCTCCGCAATGGTGGTGCCAAAAGAAAAGGCGCCGCACATTTGCCCGGATGGATTATTGACCCACTCCCGCTTCAGGTCGACTTTCGGCCAATACTCCCCTTCCCCGCTCACGGATTTTTCCCGGGCCAGACTCATCCGAATAACCTTCTTCAAAGCAATTCCTTTTTCCGGGCTGCCCTTCACATAGATCATCCGATCCCTGGCCACCAGGTCGTCCTTGTGGGCTTCAAGGATTTCAGCGGCGGTTTGGAACAGCTTTTCGCGGACATTCTCGGCGGCGATCTTGACCGCATGTCCGCCGATGAAGGTGGACACCTGGGAATAGGCTCCCGGATCGGAAGGCGTCACCTCGGTGTCGGCGGTAACCAGCTGGATATCCTCCGGCAGGATACCGAGCTCTTCAGCGGCGATCTGTACCAGCATGTGGTCGTTGCCCTGGCCGTTGTCGACCACACCGGAGATGACCGTTGCCCCGACGTCTTCATTGAATTTGATGATGGCCTGGGATCCACCGCGGATACCCATGGGGAATCCGGTCTGGACCGAATTGCATCCGATGCCGATTCCTCTGTAGGGTGGCAGCTTGCCCCATTTCTTTTTCCAACCCGCTTTTTGAGTTGCCTTGCGAATGGTTTCTTTCATGGCGCAGCTGCTAACGTAGGATTGGGTGTTGGTGTATTCTCCGGCCTCCCTGGCGTTGATCAGGCGCATCTGCACCGGGTCCAGGCCCAGGTGCTCGGCGATCCGATCGAGCTGCAGGTCGACCCCGCAGGCAAATGCCCGGCCGTGAATCCGGATCATACCCCGGGGCGGTTTGTTGGTATAGATACGGTAACCGTTGTAGCGGACGTGTTCCATCTTGTATGCCTGTTCCATGCATAGGAAGGGCACGCTGGTGGCGATGGGTCCGGTGCTGCTGTAGGCACCGCCGTCCATGTAGCAGGTGATGTCCCGGGCGATGACACGACCGCTGCCATCCACACCGGTCTTGATGGTAGTGATCAGAGCATGCCCCTGACGGGTGGCGATGGAGTTTTCTTCCCGGGTGTAGGCGATTTTGACCGGCCGACGGGATTTGCGCGCCAGCAGGGCGCAAATGTAGTCTGCGGGTGCTATCTCCGAACGTCCGCCAAAAGCGCCGCCGATGGTTATTTTACGCACCCGAACCTTGTTGAGCGGAATTCCCAGGGCATTTGAAAGCGGTTTGGCCTTCATGTGGGGACCGGCGTTGGGCATCCAGATCTCCAGATTGTCGCCCGTGTCGAACCGGGCCACGACGGCGTAAGGCTCTCCCTGAAAATACGAATCCTCGGCGGCGGTAAAGGTGTCTTCGCGCACGTAATCAGACTGCTTAAACCCGGTCTCAACGTCGCCCACGTTAATGGGTACATGAATGTTGATATTTTGCGGAAAATCTTCGTGTATCCGGGGAGCATCGGGTGCCATCGCCGCCATGGGATCAAACACGGCCGGCAGCACCTCGTACTCTACGTGAATCCGCTCAAGGGCTTCCAGGGCCGTGTCCTCGTCGATCGCCGCCACGGCAGCCACTTCCTCCCCGATAAACCGCACTTTGTCGGCCGGCATAAACTGCTGGTCCTGGGTATAGCGAAATACGCCCCATTTGCGGCCGAGGGTCTCCTTGCCGGTTACCACGGCCTTGACACCCGGTAGCTTAAGAGCCCGGGAACAATCAATATGCAAAATGCGTGCATGGGGATGCGGGCTTCGCAGGATTTTTCCCACCAACATGCGGGGAAGTTTCAGATCCGCGGTGAACAGGGCTTCGCCGGTCACCTTGGCACGACTGTCGATCCGGGGCATTTTCTTGCCGATATAGGCGTAATCCGACATCCGGTTCACCTCTTGGCTTTCGTTGTTCGGGCGACGGCGGAAACAGCCTCCACAATTTTGGTATAACCGGTACAGCGGCAAATGTTGCCGCACAGGGCCTGCTTCACCGTGTTTTCATCCGGGTCAGGGTCGGCAGTCAGAAGTGCTTTGGCAGACATCAGCATGCCGGATGTGCAGAATCCGCACTGGACCGCCCCGTGATCGATGAATGCCTGCTGCAGCGGATCCAGGCCGCTCTCGGTGGCGAGCCCTTCCACGGTAGTGATCCGGGTGCCCGTCGCCTCCAGAGCCAGTGTCAGGCAGGCACGTATCGGTCTGCCGTCCATCAAAACGGTGCAGGATCCGCATACCCCTTCGCCGCAACCTTCCTTGGTGCCGGTCAAATCCAGTTCGTCGCGCAGAACATCGAGCAGGGTCCAGTGGGCAGCGATCAGGAGCTCGCATGCTTCGTCATTTACGGTGAGTGATATGGGATTTTTTTTCATTTCTGTATCCGAAGAATTTCACGCGTTGGAAATGTAATTTCAAGGCATTTCGCCGGATTGTCCGTGTTTCGCAAGCAGCGCAGTTGGCTCAGATCGCCCGCATCAGGGCTTTTTCGAGACCCCTTCGAGCCATTACCGCCACCATGTCAATCCGGTAGGTTGGCGGTGGACCCATGCTGTTGACCACAAAGGCTGCGGCTGCGGTCTTAGCCGCCTCGGCAGCCCGTTTCAGGGTTGCTGTTGCCGGCGTCGGTTTGCCGGTCAGCATATCGGAGACCGCTGCGATCACCAGGGGCGCACTGCTGACTGCACCAACCACCAGGCGGGCCGATTCAATCTTCCCTTTTGTGACCCGAATCCAAGCCCCGATGGAAGCCACGGGATAGTCGACAGCCGAGCGGTAAGCCAGTCTCTCATATGCGCTGCCCGATTCGGCTTGATGCGCCGGAATTTGTATTTCGGTCAGCAGCTCATCCACAGCCAGTGCATGGGGGTGCTCCCCACGGGCTGTGTAAAATTCCGTAAGGGCAAGCGTTCGCTTTTGACCTTTGCGCTGCAGGACCACGCGGGCGTCTAAGGCCATCAGTGCCGGGGCGGCATCCGACTGGCAAATGGAATGGCAGCGATCCGAGCCGCCTTCCCTGGCGTAGCAGATCTGACCGCCGGCTTTATGGCAGGCCTGGCGTGTCCCCCGGAAGAATGCCGATTGGTTATAGAATTGACAGCGGTTGTCCTGGCACAGATTGCCCCCGATAGTACCCCTGAAATGCTGGATCGAAAGGGCACCGATTGACCCCACCGCTTCAATGAGTCCCGGGAATTTGTCTTTGATCAGATCCGAATCCAGGATTTCGGCCAGGGGCGTTGCGGCTCCGATGCATATTTTCGCACTCTGCTTACGGATGTAGGCCAATTCCGTCAAAGACTTGAGGCTCATAAGATATCCGGGGGTCACCAGGCGCTGTTTCATCCGGATCAGCAGATCCGTCCCGCCGGCCAGAATCCGGCAGTCGTCTTGGAGGTGACGCAAAGACACCAATGCCTCGTCAAGACTCGCCGGTTCCGTATATGTAAAAAGTGGCAGGCGCACAGCACCTCCTTCATGTTTCTCCGAACAGAATTGCGGATTAATCGCTTGACAATCGCGTGCCGACCGGATATAAATTACGGCATTGTGTACTGTATACCGTATACCGTTTTGAGCGTCAAGCGATTATTTATGTAGTCATTTTAAAACATTCGCGTCACCCTGCGGTTAACCGTTAAAACCTGGAGACAATCCATGCAATTCCTTCGCGAACTTAAGGTCCTTTCCCTCGAACAGGCAACGGTCGTTCCCTACCTCACCTTCCGTCTGGCAATGGACGGCGTGGAAATTATCCGGCTCGAGCATCCGGTTTACGGAGATCCGAATCGGATGATCGGTCACAACGTCCTAAACGAGGAACGCATGAACGCCTACTACCTGTGCATCAATGCCGGCAAAAAAGCCTTGACCCTCAATCTGGCAGTTGGCGAAGGCCGGGACCTTCTCAATCGGCTCGTCAAAGAGCTTGACATTGATATTTTTGTCACCAATCAACTGCCCCGTAATTATGAAAAGCTGGGAATCGACTATGACAGCCTCGCGTCGGTCAAACCGGACATTATCTGGCTGGGGGTGACCGGATTTGGTCCGGACAGCAACGAAGGCGCCTATGATCCCATTCTCCAGGCGCGCTCCGGCCTGATGGCGCTGACCGGTGAAGCCAATGGCGATCCCCAAGTCATTGGCATCCCGCTTCCGGACATGGGCACCAGCGAACACGCCTACGGGCTGCTCATGAAAGCCCTGTTCAAACGGGCGGTCACCGGCGAGGGCTCCCGCATCGACCTGGCCATGTTCGAGTCCTCGGTATCCTGGTTGACGGTGCCGATCACTATGACCGCAAGTTTCGGCAAACAGATCACCCGGCGAGGCAACACCCATGAATTCTTCAGCCCCGTCTCCGTTTACCAATCCAAAGACGGTTTTGTCTATCTGGCCGTCGGTAACGACCGCCAGTGGAAATCGATGGTTTCCCAGGAACCTTTCAAATCTTTGGACAAGCCCGAATACGAAAAGAACCAAGGCCGGATCGCAGAGGTGGAAGACCTAAATCGAGCCATCAATAAAATCACCCGCATGCATACATCCGCTCAACTCATCGACTTGTTTACCGCGATTACGGTTCCCATTGGTGAAATCAAATCCGTCGCCGAAGTTATTCAGGATCCACTCACCGCCAAAAGGCTCCTCAACGCCCAGGACCCGGTCTCAGGCATGGAGATTACTTTGGCTCCGCCGCCCAACATGACGCCTTTTCTTGCGTCCAACGAACGTCGGATGACATTCCCGCCGCGCTTCGGAGAGAACAACAACGAAATTTACGGCCGCGTCGGCTGCACAGAAGCTGATCTGGATCGTTTGAAGGAGAATGGAGTCATATAAGATGGATATCATCGTAATGATCAAACAGGTGCCCGACACAACAGAGGTCAAACTCGATCCCAAAACCGGCAATCTCATTCGCGAAGGACTGGAGAGCATTATCAATCCGGACGATCTTCACGCTCTGGAAGCGGCCATAGGGTTGAAAGAAACTGTCGGAGGCAAGGTTACGGTCCTGTCAATGGGACCGCCCCAGGCCATTGATGCCGTATCCGAAGCCGTCGCAATGGGAGCGGATAAAGGGATTCTGTTGTCGGATATGGCCTTTGCCGGTGCCGATACCTGGGCTACCTCCTACACGTTGGGAAAAACCGTGAAAAAGATCGGAAAATACGATCTGATTATCTGTGGTCGTCAGGCCATTGACGGCGATACGGCCCAGATCGGACCCCAGGTGGCCGACTGGCTCGATCTGCCCCAGGTCTCCTACGTGTGTGAAATCGAGGCACTAAAAAAGAAAAGTATTATCGTCCACAGGCGTCTGGAGGACGGTTACGAACGCGTGCAGTGCACACTGCCGGCCCTGCTGACCGTCATCGGGGAGCTTAATACCCCACGCTATGCGGATATGGGCCGCCTGATCTGGGCCTGCCGCGAAAAAGCCCCGATACGAATCTGGAATGCAGCCGATATCGGTGTCCAAACCCGGGATGTGGGTCTGGAAGGATCCCTGACTCATGTGATCAAAACCTTTGCCCCCAAATTCGAGCGCCAGGGCGAAATTCTGGAAGGAAGCACTACCGAAACCGTACAGGCACTGATCGAGCGATTGAAAAACAGTGAAGGCGCCACCGCCTGCAAGGCGTTTGCGTCTACCTGCAAAATATAAAATAATAACAGTCTATTATATATTTTACCTAAATGTTTTGCATGAGATGTTTCGGGAGGATTTATGACCGTCTGGGTAGAAATCGACCTGTGCGACGGATGCCGCCGGTGTTTGAAGGCCTGCCCCTATGGCGCCCTTGAAATGGTGGACGACAAAGCGACCGTACGCGAACGTTGCACCTCCTGCGGCGCCTGTCTTGAAGTCTGCCGCAGCAAGGCGATTTTAACCGATGCCGTACCGAAGGTCGTGCCGGATTTCAACGACCGAACTGGTGTCTGGGTATTTGCCGAGCAGCGTGGCGGCCGTCTGAATCCGGTGTCTCTGGAGCTGCTGGGCAAAGTCCGGGACCTGGCCGAAACGTTAAACCAGGATGTGACGGTAACCCTTCTGGGCAGCAAAGTGGCGGACCTTGCCGATCTGTTGATTGCCCATGGTGCCGACACGGTTTACCTGATTGATCACAGAGCACTGGAGGATTACCGGACCCTGGCCTACACCACGGTCCTGGAAGACCTGATCCGCAGCCACCGGCCGAACATATTCCTCATGGGAGCCTCTCATGTCGGACGGGACCTGGCGCCCCGGGTGTCGCGCCGGATCGGTTCGGGGCTGACGGCTGACTGCACGGATTTGACCATCGATCCGGAAGAAGGCATTCTGCTCCAGACCCGGCCGGCTTTCGGCGGCAACGTCATGGCAACCATTGCCAACCGCTACTCCCGCCCCCAGATGGCCACGGTTCGCCCGGGCGTCATGGCCTCTAATCCGATGCCGGGACACCGAGGAAAAATCGTGCGCCACAGGGTTTCTCTGCTGGAAAAAGAAATCGGGCTCAAGGTGCTGGAAACGGTTCGCGAAAAGAAAAAACAGGTGGCGCTCACCGAGGCCAAAGTGATTGTCGCCGGCGGCCGGGGAGTCGGCGGATCCGAGGGGTTTGAACTGCTGCGGGAGCTGGCGGATGTCATGGGCGGTGAAGTGGCCGGTACCCGTGTGACGGTTGAAGAGGGCTGGATTGCCCCCCAGAACCAGGTGGGTCAGACCGGGCAAACAGTCCGCCCGGAGATCTACATCGCTTGCGGTATTTCAGGCGCCATCCAGCACAGAGCGGGGATGATGGGTGCCAGATATATCATTGCCGTCAACACGGATCCGTCTGCCGCCATATTTCAAGTGGCCGACTGGGCGATTGTCGCAGACATGCATGAAGTTGTGCCGGAAATGATCCGACAGTTAAAAATGCAAAATGCATAGAGAGGTTGCATGCTCAGATCCAATTCAGAGGAACTGGTCAGGAAAACCATGGCCCGTTTTGTAGATAACGAGGTCATACCACAGGCGCAGGCGCTGGATGAAAAGGGAGAGTTTCCCCAAGCGCTTTTTGAGGAGCTTTCCCGAATGGGCGTTTTCGGCATCCGCTACCCGAGAAAACAGGGCGGCGGCGGTGGAAACAACACCCTTTACTGTATTATCTGCGAAGAGCTGGCCCGCGGATTTATGAGCCTTGCGGCGGTAACTGCCATGCAATGTCTCATGGGGACCAACTTTCTTTTTCATTACGGTAACGACAATTTAAAAGAGAGGTATTTCTATCCCGCCATGCGCGGTGAAAAAATTGCCTGTTTTTGTCTTACCGAGCCGGAAGCGGGATCCGATCTCGGAGCGGTAACGACCCGGGCCACGGCGGCCGACGACGAGGGGTGGATAATCAATGGACTGAAGACCTGGGTGACCAATGGTCCGGTGGCCGACTTTTACACCGTTTTGTGCCAGACCGATCCGGCCAAAAAGTTCAGAGGATTGAATTTTTTCTTCGTCCCGCGGGATACCCCCGGGGTATCCGTGAGCAAGCCCTTCGACACGGTCGGTACGCGTACGACCTACATATCGGAAGTGGCTTTTGAAAACGTGCACATTCCCAGTGAAAACCGACTGGGAGCCGACGGGCAGGGTCTGAGCAATCTGATGGCCATTCTGGCCGAAATACGCTCCATGACAGCCGCCCTGGCCATCGGTCTTCAGCGTGCAGCCCTTGCCGACTCGATTCGCTACGCCCATGAACGGGCCCAGTTCGGGCGAACCATCGGCAAGTTTCAACTGATCCAGGCCAAAATCGGGGATATGGCCACCAATCTGGAAGCCTCCAAGCTAATGACTTACAGCTCCACACGCATGATCGATGAAGGCATCCCATGTCTGAAAGAAGCGTCCATGGCCAAATACTTTGCCACAGAGGCTGCCTGTAAGGCAGCCGATGAAGCGACCCGCATATTCGGGGCCTACGGATACTCCATGGATTATACGGTGCAGCGCTACTACCGGGACAATCGTTTTTTGTTGTACGGCGGCGGCACCCATGAAATCCTGCGGACAAACATCGCCCGCTGGGCCGGACTGTAACAATTCGGCCGCCGGAGAAACGGTGAATATACAAATTGATTGTTAGAGATAAATATTAATTATATAATGATAACTAACCGTAAAAATGACAAAAACAGATAACCAACTACACGTGGGTTTTAAGGCCCTGAAATCCATCGGTGAAAGAAAATCCCTGGGCCAGCATGTGTTCGAGACCCTCAGACTGTCCATCATCCGGGGCGAAATCACGTCCGGCGACCGAATCGTGGAGAGCCGTATCGCCGATGCTTTGAATATCAGCCGGACACCGGTTCGTGAAGCGCTGCACAAACTGGAACGGGAAGGCCTGATTCGCAAACAGCCCCGGGGCGGCTTTACCGTCCGGGGGCTCACCCGGGAAGACATTGAAGAGACTTTCGGCATAAGATCGGTGTTGGAAAGTTACGCCGCCCGGCTGGCGGCCGAGAAACATCGTCCCCAGGAGCTCAACGCTTTGGATGGGAAAATCGAAGAATATCAAAAGGCTCTTGATAAAGGTCGGACAGAGGCGCTGCTGAAGATCAACACCGAGTTCCACGACATGCTCTATGCGCTGAGCCGCAGCCCCAGGTTGATCCGCATCATCAACGGCCTCAGGGACCAGATCTACCGGTTCAGGAAAATAATTCTGGAAAAGGAAACCATGGCCAAGGCTAGCAACGATGATCATCGCAAAATGATTCAAATGATACGCCGCAGAGACAGTGTCGGCGTGGAAAAACTTGTCAGGCACCACATCCTGAGGGGCCAGGCGGTCGTGCTGCAGGATTTTGACCGGCACGCTATCCAAAGAAATCTTCGGCCCTCCGCGGATTGGAAAGGACGACAGGCATGACGCACAAAAAGATACGGATCCTTATTGCAAAACCGGATTTGGACGGCCATGACCGCGGAGCCAAGGTAGTTGCCCTGGCCATGCGAGATGCCGGCATGGAAGTAATTTACACCGGTCTGCACCAGAGCCTGGATCAGATCCTGGCCGCTGCAATTCAGGAGTCGGTGGATGTCATCGGTCTGAGCATCATGACCGGCGGCCACATTCCTATTTGCCGCAAGCTGTTCAATCGGATGCGGCAAGAAAACCTCGACGACATTCACGTAGTGGTGGGCGGTGTCATCCCCAAACAGGACATTGCCCATCTCATGGATATGGGTGCCAGCGGCGTATTTCCCGGAGGCACCCATTTTGATGAAATCGTCGATGGTGTAAAGGCTCTATTTTAATCAAACATAGAAATTCTGGTCCTCTGGGCAAGGTCAGAGGCAACTGGCTATGCCTTAAGCAAATATTCTGGGGTGATGGAATACAGGAATGTTGGAATAGTGGGATTTTAAGGATGAGATCTTTTTTAGATCAATTTTTTAAATTAGAGGTTAATCCGCCTGCGGCGGACCGATTTTACACTCAATATTCCATTATTCCACTCCTCCAGAGGCGGATCTTCGACATTCCATTATTCCAGGGGGCTTCTAGAGGTAAACGCTACCCCTCTGAGGTGAAATCATAGCCGGGTCAAACAGGAGGAAAAAATGGGTGTTGCCAGATATATCAAGAATGAAAAAGATGCGGTTAACGAGGTTATTTACCAGTCCGGTATACGGGTTAAGCCGGTGTACGGGCCGGAGGATCTTGAGAGCGTGGGTTATAATTATGAAACGGACCTGGGCAGCCCCGGAGAATATCCTTTCACCCGCAGCCTCCATCCGCAGGGTTATCGCAGCAGAGCCTGGACGACCCGCCAGTATACGGGCTTTGGTACGCCCCAGGAGACCAACCAGCGCTTCAAATATATGATTTCTCACGGCCAGACAGGCTTGAACGTTGCCTTTGACCTGCCGACGCAGATGGGTCTGGACTCGGACGACCCTCGGGCCGAAGGTGAAGTGGGGCGGGTGGGGATGGCGGTCGATTCGCTCAGGGATTTTGAAATTGCCTTTGAGGACATTCCTTTCGACCGGATCGGGTCGGGATTGACTATCAATGCCAATGCCACCGTGATGCTGGCCATGTATCAGGCGGCGGCGGAAAAATTCGGATATAAAAAGGAATCTATCAGCGCGACGCCTCAGAATGACATACTAAAAGAAATGATCGGCCGCGGGGCGTGGATCTTCCCGGTGGAACCTGGCGTGCGACTGGTGGGTGACGCCGTCGAGTACGCCATGCAGGAACTGCCCCGCTGCAACCCGGTCAGTATTTGCGGATACCACATTCGTGAATCCGGAGCCACGCCGGTCCAGGAAATCGCCTGTGCATTCGAAATTGCCCGAACCTATATTGACAACGTGGCAGCCAGAGGGCATGATCCGAACGATTTTGTGGGGCGTTTTTCCTTCAACCTCAATGTTTATGGCAACCTCTGGGAACAAATCGCCAAGTTCAGAGCAGCCCGCAAACTCTGGGCCAGAATGCTGCGTGAAGATTACGGAATTCGCGAAAAGAAGAAGCTGTTTCTGAGAGGTCTATTCGGCGGCGGCGGCAGCGGTTTGACCAAACAGCAACCGGAAAACAACATCATCCGCGGCGCCTATTATGCCCTGGCAGCCGCACTGGGCGGTGCCCAGACGACGGCCCTGTGCTCGTTTGACGAAGCATTCACCATACCCACTCCCCGGGCGGCGTTGCTGTCCCTGCGTACCCTGGAGATTCTAATGGAAGAAGTGGGGCTGCGTGACACGGTGGATCCGCTGGCCGGCTCCTATTTCATAGAAACGCTGACCAAGCAGATGGAAGAAAAAATTCTGGCGGAAATGCACCGCATTCAAGACATGGGGGGAATGATCCAGGCAGTGGCAACCGGTGTCATTCAGCGCGAGGTCGCCCAACAGGCGTATGCCTTCGAAAAAGCCCTTCAGGACAGGGAGGCCATAAAAGTCGGTGTCAATAAGTACACCGAGGGCGAGCATCCCGATGTGGAGCTTCACGAATACAACGATGCCTGGGCCGCAGAGCAGATAGCCGCCCTGAAAGAAGTCCGTCGCACCCGGGACAACCGGACGGTGGCCCGTCTGCTCAAACAACTGGAACAGACAGCGGCCGACGGCGGCAACGTGATGCCGGATCTGGTGGAATGCTGCCGGGCGTATGCCACCGTCGGTGAAATGACCGATGTTTTCCGGGAAGTCTTCGGACAATGGCAGGAACCGAGTCTTTTCTGAACTGAAAATATGGTGAGAATCCAAAAGATCCCAATAGTAGGGTCTCTAATCCTTCTAATGGGAAAAATTATAAATAAACTAAAGTCTTATATGTCTAAAGTTTAAGTGTCGCTTTCAACCGTCACAGCCGTGGTCGTTATCCTGCCTTCATAGCTGCTTCAGCGAAGTCGGCCGGTTTGTCGATTACCAAAAAAGACAGAGCGAAGCGAAACCATAAGTCTTCAATCGTCAATCGTCAATCTTCAATTCTGGTTTATCCGGAATGGGCACTTAGTCATTTCATTATAGGGGGTGTTGCGTGGGAGTCGATTCCTATCGCCTGGGATGTGATATCGGAGGGACGTTTACAGATTTTGTTCTCGTCAACAGCCGGACGGGTGACATTCAGACCAACAAATGCCTGACGACGCCGGCCGATCCCTCTGAAGCGGTCGAAAAAGGAATCGGCGATCTGATACGAAAAAACCCGGGCATTGAATCCCGCATCGAGGAGCTGATCCACGGCACGACGCTGGTCATCAACGCCATTATCGAACGCAAGGGCGCCAAAACCGGTCTGATCACCACCAAAGGATTCAAGGATGTCCTGGAGTTGGGTCGTGAAATTCGATACGACGCCTACGATATCTTCGCCGAATACCCGCCAGCGCTGATCCCGCGTTATCTGCGCCAGGAAGTCGAAGAAAGGATCACCAGCGACGGCCGCATCATCCGCAAACTCAATCCGGCCCAGGTCAAGTCGGTTCTGGCCGATCTGCTGCAGATGGGAATCGAGTCCCTGGCCGTGTGCCTTATCCACTCTTATGAGAACCCGATTCACGAAATGAAGATCAAAGAGATCGTACAGGAAACCAGCGCCGATCTTTTTCTTTCCACCTCTTTTGAAGTCCTGCCCCAGATTCGCGAATACGAGCGGACCAGCACCACCGTAACCAATGCTTATGTGAAGCCGATCACCGCGCGCTACCTTGAAAAGCTTGTCTTGCGTCTCGAATCTTTAGGATTCACGGGCACGGTCTATATCATGCTCTCATCCGGCGGGATCACTTCCATTGAGACCGCGCGGGAGTTTCCGGTGCGGATCATCGAATCCGGCCCCACCGCAGCCGTTATCGCTTCGCAATACTACGGCAGGATGTTTCAGATCAAAGATATGTTCTGCTTCGACATGGGCGGCACCACCGCCAAATCGTGTCTGATCCAGAAAGGCCATGCCGGGCTGGTTTCCACTTTTGAGGTGGGACGGGTCCAGCGGTTTAAAAAAGGCAGCGGCCTGCCGATTCAGGTGCCGGTGGTGGACCTGATGGAAATCGGCGCCGGCGGCGGCAGCATCGCCAAAATCAGCGGTCTCGGTCTGCTCCAAGTCGGACCCGAAAGCGCGGGGGCCGATCCTGGTCCGGCCTGCTACGCCAGAGGCGGCGAAAATCCCACTGTCACCGATGCGGACCTGGTTCTGGGATATCTGGACCCGGAATATTTTCTAGGCGGCACCATGGCGCTGGACAAATCGGCCTCTGAAGAGGCGATTTCAGACAAAATCGCCGGACCCCTGAAAACGACCCTGGTGGCGGCCGCCTTCGGCATCCACGACCTGATCAACGAAACCATGGCCGCGGCTGCCAAAACCCACATCGCCGAAAAGGGCGGCAATCCGAATATCGTGACAGTGTCGGCCTTTGGCGGCGCCGGACCGGTGCACGCCTATGGTCTGGCCCGTAAGATCGGAGCCCAGCGCATTCTCGTTCCGCCGTTGGCCGGTGTCGGGTCGGCCCTGGGCTTTTTTACGGCCCCGGTGGCCTTCGACCTTTCCCGCAGCCATCGAATTTCTTTAGATGATGCCGACTTCGTCCAGATCGAGGATCTGTTCCGTTCCCTCGAAAAGGAGGGGGAAACTGTCTTGAAAGGTTCGAAAGCTGCTGAAAAGGTTGTTTTTAAGCGCACCCTTATGATGCGGTTTGTCGGCCAGGGTGCCGAAACCGATGTAACCATCGAAGGCAAACCGTTTGATCAATGGACCAAGGCGGACATTCGGAAGCGATTCGACGAGGTTTACCAGAAACTGTACGGCCGAACCTACCCGGACAATCCGGTCGAGTTTGTCACTTTCCTGGTCCGGGCCAGCCTTCCGCAACGCCCCTTTCAGATTCCGCGGCTGCAAAACACGTCCGGCGACCTGGCCGATTGTATCAAGGGCAAGCGGCAGGCCTTTTCATTGATCCACAAGGACTACATCTCCTTTACGGTCTACGACAGGTCCGCTCTGCCTTCCGGGGCCGCTTTCAACGGTCCCGCCATCGTCGAAGAAAGAGAATCGACCATCGTCATCGGAGAAGATGCCCGTGCCACGGTGGACGAATACGGCTTTGTGTGGATCGATTTTAATCTTTAAAGAGAGGAAAATCCGGTATGCCCCAAACTTTCGATCCCATCACGCTTGAAATTCTCTGGCGCAGATTGGTTTCTATCGTGGACGAGGCGGACGCGTCGGTGGCCCGCACCGCATTTTCGAGTCTGCTCAGAGACGCCCACGACTATACCTGCATGTTTACCGACAGTCGCGGACAGGAGCTGGTTCAAGGCACGTTCTGCACACCGGGACAGGCCGGTGCGATGGCCCTGGGCGTTAAGCAGATGATCAATTCCCGACCCCTTAAAGCGTACCGCCCTGGAGATGTATTCATTGTCAACGATCCCTGGCTGCTGGCCGGACACCTGAACGATGTCTGCGTCATGAGCCCGATTTTTTTCAGGGACAAACCGGTGGCATTTACGGCCTGCGTTTTTCATCATTCGGACATCGGCGGGCGGGTGGCCTCCGACAACCGCGAAGTCTACGAGGAGGGGTTGTTCATCCCCCCTTTGAAGCTCTACGACGCCGGACGACTCAATGAAGACGTTCTGGAGATGATACGCTGGAATGTACGAACCCCCGAGGAGGTGACCGGGGACATTCGCTCCCAAGTGGCGGCTAACCATGTCTGCGCCCGGAAAGTCATGGAGATGATGACCGAAGAAAGCCTCGACAACCTGGACGACCTGGCCGACGTGATCATTGACCGCACGGAAGCAAGCATTCGTTCGGCCATCGAAAAGATCCCGGACGGCGATTATCCCTACCAGGGTATCATCGAAGGGGCCGGTGATCGCGAAGATATCACCATTTCCATGACCGTGACCGTGCAAGGCAGCGACATTCACGTGGACTTTAACGGCACTTCGCCCCAGGTTGGATGGGGTGTCAATGTGGTCTACAACTTCACCTATGCCTATGTTTTCATGGCCATCAAGAGTGGATTCGATCCGGACATACCGATCAACGAAGGTGCCATTCGACCGGTGAAAATGAAAGCACCTGCAGGGAGCGTGGTCAACTGCAAATTTCCGGCCGCCGTGGCGGCACGCATGCAGGTGGGGCATTTCATGACCGAAATGGTCTTTAAGGCGCTGTCCGCCGCAACGCCCGACAATATCATCGCCGGCAGTGGCGGCACGCCGGCCCAGACCAACATATTTTATGGCCGGCGCCACAACGGCAAGCCGTGGCACACCATGATCATTCGCGGCGGCGGCATGGGCGCCGGCAGCCGGATGGACGGTCATCACTGCGCCATCTTTCCGGCTAACGGGGCCAACACACCGGTGGAAATCTTTGAAAGCGACACGCCGCTGGTTGTCGAGTCCCGGGAACTGGTCTGCGATTCGGGCGGACCGGGAAAAATGCGCGGCGGGATCGGTCGCAAAATGGTCATCCAGGTTCCGGACGATAGCCAGGCTCCCCGGTCTCCCACCACCGTCGCTGTTCAAGCCGGCCGCTTCAGGTATCCCCCTGAGGGCATTTTCGGAGGCAGCCCCGGGGCCCGGGCCCGGTTTTTAAAAAACGGCCAACCGGCGGATCCGGGTGGGCTGACCTTTTGCGATCCCGGCGACGAGCTGTCCTTTTACAGTGCCGGCGGCGGTGGATACGGTTCGCCCCTGGAAAGGGATCCCGCAGATGTCAAGGCCGACGTCATCAATGGATACATCAGCATCGACCGGGCCAAAGAAGACTATGGAGTCATCCTCGACCCTGTCAAACGAAAGGTGGATTTGACAGCCACCGAAAAACTTCGTAAGTCACGCAAGCGCAGCAGCGCATCCGACGCCGAGGCCGATTGATGTCGATGCAAACGACGCTTTTCGAACCCCTTAACGACTAACAGTGCCCGAAGACACCGGGCCACAATCGGAAACAGGTGTACAGCCATGGAAAAGACGTTCATGCCAGCGTTTAAGACACTTGAAGAATTACACGCAAACCAGTTAAAGGGTCTGCAGTGGACCGTTGCCCATGCCTACAATGGTTCGGATTATTACTGCAAAAAGTTCGATGAGGCCGGCGTCGGCTCGGACCATATCCAGTCTCTGAGCGATCTGACGCGATTTCCCTTTACCACGGCCGACGATCTCCGACAGGGTTACCCCTATCCCCTGCTGTCGGTGCCCCATTCCGAGGTCGTTCGCATCCATGCTTCATCCGGGACCACCGGAAAGAAGAAAATATTATGCTACACCCAGAAAGACATCGACACCTGGGCCGACTTTTTTGCCCGCTGCTACGAAATGGCCGGTCTGACCCGGGATGACAAGGTACAGATCGCCGTCGGTTACGGCCTCTGGACCGCCGGCGTGGGGTTCCAGCTCGGCTGCGAGCGCTTTGGTGCCATGGCCATCCCGGTGGGTCCCGGCAATGTCGACATGCAGTGCCAGTTTCTGGTGGACCTGCAGTCCACGGTCATGTGTTGCACCGCTTCCATGGCCCTTCTGATGGCCGAGGAGATCGAACGGCGCCAAATGCGGGATAAAATCGCCCTGAAAAAAGTCATCTTCGGCGCCGAAAGATGTGCAACCGCCATGCGAAGGCGCATCCAGCAACTGCTGGGTCTTGATGATATATTCGATATCACCGGTATGACCGAACTTTATGGGCCCGGTACCGGTCTGGACTGTTCCAGGCACGAGGGAATCCACTATTGGGCCGACAATTTTATTCTGGAAATTCTCGATCCGGATACGCTGGAGCCGGTCAAAGACGGCGAAATCGGTGAAATGGTCGTCACCACACTGAACAAAGAAGCTGCACCACTGATTCGATATCGAACCCGGGATCTGACCCGTCTTATTCCGCACGCCTGTTCCTGCGGCAATATCCTGCCCCTGCATGACCGGATTATGGGGCGCACAGACGACATGATCATCTTTAGAGCGGTCAATATCTATCTCGGACAGATCGACGAAGTTTTGTCCGGCATACCCGATACCGGCTGCGAATACCAGTTGATACTGGAGCGGGGCCAAGACGGCCGGGACTATATGACCGTCCGGCTGGAATGCCAGCAAGACAAAGACCCGGCTCATAGTCGAGAAATCGCAAAACAGATACAAGCAGAAATAAAAAATAAAATCCTGGTCAGTTGCAATGTAGACCTGGTGGACTATTGCAGTCTGCCGCGCACGGAAAGAAAATCAAAAAGAATATTTGATAACCGGCCACAAGATTAATACAATTTGCTGAATAATGTGAAAGGTGAAGAAAAGAAGTAATAATATTGCCACAAAGACACTAAGACACTAAATTTATAGTATAATGTTTTTGATTCGGTTTTTAGTACGGAAGATGATAAGTTAATAACAAAACTGAAGGGTTTTAACATGCATACCATCCTTTGTGTCTTTGTGCCTTCGTGGTTGAAAAGTTATAAATAAAGATGAACCGAACTAGAGGCGATAATGAAAAAGTTCACCTATCTGGTCCCGCGATCCCTGGATGAGGCCATATCCATGTATGAATCTCACCGGGGGCGTGCAAAATACATTGCGGGCGGCACCGACATTCTGGTGAAGATCAAAGAACGCAAGGAAGCTCCAGACTATTTGATCTCATTGATGCACATCCTGGGTCAGGATCGTCCGATACACAACCCGGACACCGGTGAACTATTTATCGGTTCTTTCGTAACCCATCGCCGGATCGAAACATCAAGACTGATTCGAGACAGCTACCCGATCTTGCATGATGCCGTGAAAAATATCGGTTCGGTGCAGATCCGTAACGTGGCGACCATCGGAGGAAATCTGGTCAATGCGGTTCCATCGGCGGATGGTGCCATCCCCCTTGTGGTTCTGGATGCCAGGGCGAATATATACAGCCCCAAGGGGCTGCGGTCCATCGACTTGGTCCATTTTTTTCTGGGACCGGGTCAAACCGTCCTCGAAAAAGGAGAAATCCTGACCGAACTGGTGGTCCCTGCCCTTCTTCCCCGCACCGGCAGCGCTTACATCAAGTTCGGTCGCCGCAAAGCCATGGAACTGCCGCTTCTCGGCGTAGGTGTTCTGCTCAGCCTGGCTGAAGACTATACCACGTGTGTGAAGGCCCGCATCGGCCTCGGCGTTGCCGCTCCGACCCCCATTCGGGCCCTGGGTGCCGAAAAGTACCTGAACGGCAAGCCGATAACCGTAGAAGCCCTGGATGAAGCCGGCAGAATTGCCTCTGAAGAAGCCCGGGTCAGGGACAGTATTCGTGGTGTGGCCTGGTATCGACGGGATATGGTGGAGGTTCTGGTTCGGCAGATGGGGCTTAAATGCCTGCAACGGGCAAAAATGAACAATTGATAATTTCAAAGTCAGACAAGCGACTTTTATAAATATGCTTTACATTATTGTTTTAGGTTTTTTATCTAAGCATATGATATTATGTATTTATTATAAACAAAACACTAAACACCAAATACCAAACACCCGATGAATTCAACCTTCTACAAATTCATTGAATTTTGATGTGCTAATAAAGGAAACAATCGCGAATGGCCAGACCAATATGCTTTACACTCAACGGTAATGATACCGAGGTGGAGATTCAGGATCACTGGACATTGCTCTATCTTCTGAGAGAGCAACTTGGGTTGCTGGGAACCAAGGAAGGCTGCGGCAGCGGCGAGTGCGGCGCCTGTACTGTAATATTGGAGGGCGTCTCCATCAACGCATGCCTATATCTGGCGGCGGAAGTCGACGGCAAGAATATATTGACCATTGAAGGACTGGCTGCACCGGATGGAACTCTGCACCCGATTCAACAAGCCTTCGTGGAAAAAGGCGGTATTCAATGTGGATACTGTTCGCCGGGAATGATTCTGGCCGCCAAAGCGTTATTGGATGAAAATCCGAATCCAAGCGAGGAAGAAATCAAAGATGCGATTGCCGGTAACATCTGTCGCTGCACCGGATACGTTCAAATCATCGATGCCATTCGGTCGGCAAGTGGTGCAAAGGAAGAAGAAATCAAGGTTGTGGCCTGGCAATCCGATCATAAAACCTGAAAATACACGAAATATATTCTTAGGATAAAGAGAGACTTCAATGGAAAATCTGGCAGCAGTTGGTAAAAGTACTCCCAAGCTTGACGCTGTGGACAAGGCCACGGGTCGATCGCGCTACATACAGGATCTGAAATTGCCGGAAATGATTTACGGCAGAATCCTTTACAGCAAGTACCCTCACGCCAATATCGTTCACATCGACAGCTCCAAGGCCGCGAAACTCAGAGGGGTGCGGGCTGTCATTACCGGCGACGACATCCCCGAAATCCGTATGGGGGTATACAATGACAATCCGCCGCTCAAGGCCGGTAAAGTCCGTTCATACCGGGACGAAGTGGCGGCCGTGGCGGCCACAGACCCGGAAATCGCCAAAGAAGCCCTGGACCTGATCGAAGTTACCTATGATGCGCTGCCGGGTGTATTCGATCCTGAAGAAGCTATGGCCGAGGATGCACCGCTGATCCATGAGAGGCATAAGACCAACATCCTGAAAATGCCTTGGAAAATGCACTTTGGCGACGTGGAGGCCGCCAGAAAGCAAGCTGCTTACAGCGTGGCCGATCGGTTCAGGACAACTTGGGTCACCCACTGTTGCATGGGTACCAGCGGCTGTATTGCCCAGTTCGATCACACCAATAACCTGACCATCTATAGCAACACCCAAATTCCCTCCCTGGCCCAAAAAGATTTCATGAGCGCCCTGAAAGCAATGGGATTAAGCAATCGCCGGGTGCGTGTGATCAAGCCGTGCATCGGTGGCGGTTTCGGCAGTAAACTGGACACCTACGCCTACGAGCACATCGCCATCCTTTTAGCCTATCACACCCGCAAGCCGGTAAAAATTGAATTCGACCGTGAGGAAGAATTCGTGGCCACTTCCACCCGTCAACCGGCGATCATCGATATTGCCCAGGGATGTGATCAGAACGGCCGGCTTATATACCGGGATGTTTCCATGATTCTCGATAACGGCGCATACACGTCCTGGGGAGCGACCACGCCGTCGGTCATGATGATGCCCATCTCGTCCCTCTACCGGGTTCCCAATGTACGCTACGAGGCCAAGTGTGTTTATACCAACAACACCTATTCCCAGGCCATGCGCGGCTACGGCAACCCTCAGGCCACCTTTGCCATCGAAAGCGCCATGGACATGCTGGCTGAGGTAGCCGAGATCGATCCGGTTGAATTTCGTCGGATCAATGCCAACCAGCCCGGGGAAATCACGAGCCAGGGATTCCGGATCAGCACTTGCGGGATGAACGAATGCCTCGATTCGGTCCTGGAAAAACTCGAGTGGCAGCGGCCCAAGGAAAAAGGCGAAGGTGTGGGAGTTGCATCTCTGATCCATGTGGGCGGCGGCGCCCGGGTCTACAAATCCGACGGTTGCGGAACGATTATTAAAATAAACGACTACGGCAATGTGGACGTTTTTACCGGTGCGACCGACATGGGCCAGGGCGCCGATACCGTCATTGCACAAATTGTTGCCGAAGAGCTCGGCCTCAGGGTGGAAGATGTCCACATCATCCACGCGGACACAGACGTCTGCCCCTGGGATGTGGGGGCGCATGCCAGCCGAACAACCTTTGTTGCCGGCAACTCCGCACTTATGGCCGCGCGTAAAGTCAAGGAACGCATTCTGGAGATGGCCTCCCGCATGCTGGAAGCGCCGCCGGAAATCCTGCAGCTGCGCGACCGTAAAATTATACCCAAAGAGAATCCGGAAAAGGCTCTGGATATTGCCAAGGTGCTGCGTAAAACCCATTTCAGCTCCGGGGGAGACATGCTCATGGCCGAGCATTTTTTCGATCCGGCCAATGAAAATCTGGATCGGGACTTTCGGGGTAACATGTCCATGACTTACAGTTTCGGAACCCATGGCGTGCGCGTGAAGGTAGACGAGGAGACAGGGAAAGTCGAGATACGCGATTACGTGGCGGCGCATGACGTGGGACGGGCCATCAATCCTATGCTTCTGGAAGGCCAGGTTTACGGCGGAGTGATGATGGGTATCGGCTATGCCTTAACCGAGCAGGTCATTCTTGAAAAGGGCGAGATGATGAACCCGAATTTCAGGGATTATAAGATTCCCACGGCTAAAGACGTCGTGCCCATCCAGGCCCCGGTCATAGAAACCATCGACGAATTCGGCCCTTTCGGCGCAAAAGGTATCGGGGAGCCGGGTTGCGTTCCGACAGCCCCGGCCGTGGCCAACGCCGTGTACGATGCCATTGGCGTGCGGATCAAGGATCTGCCGATAACCCCAGAAAAGGTGCTGGCCGCAATCAAACAGAAAAAAGGTGCGACCTCCTGTGGAATAGACCCTTTGACTGAAAAAGAACAGCCGTGCAAATAGACCGAGTATATCATCCCGATTTGCGCAGGACGCAGATACATGCAGTTCGCTTTAGACATGGTAAGCATCTCGACTAGCGACTGGCCGATTATTTGGTAGAATCGAACTCGGGCACCAAGGACTTGAGCCTGTCCAGATCTTTCGGTGTGTCTATGTCAAAAAAGCAGAGCGTATCACCCATCTCCACAGCCTGGACACTTTCGGGATGGGAGCGAATGATCTCCCGGGCACCGGTATCGCCTTGAATTTTAAGGATGCGATTGTAAAACCGGCGGCTGAAAAGGGTCGGATTGCGACGTCTGCCATCGCTTACAGGAACGCAGATATCTTTATCGGACGACCAGAAGCATTCCAGCAGTCTGTCGATCATCTTCGCATCCACAAGCGGTTGATCGGCCAGGAGAAACATCACAGAGGGAAAATCCGCGCCCGCCATTTCCAGCCCCAGACGCAACGAATGGCTCATGCCGTTGCGGTATGCCGGATTGATCCCGATGGAAAGCCGCGGATCTGCCTTGCAGTCGACGATTTGCTCGAGGACGGCATCGCTGTGATGGCCCAGGACCAAGATGATTCGATCCAGCCGGGAGTTGAGGGCCGCCCCAAGGACCCGTTCGATGAGCGTTTTGCCGCCCAGCTTTAAAAGCTGTTTGGGCATGCCGAATCGCTTCGACAGTCCGGCGGCAAGGACAATTCCTGCAGTCGGTTTTTTCCAGGACATCGGCCGGCTCGCTTTAAGTCTTTGAAAGGTCTTAATAGAACAAGCTGTTTGTTTGATTATCACGCAAAGCCGCCGAGATCGCAAACGAAAATAACGGGGTTTTTATTAAATCCCGGAAAAATAGACCAAAAATCGATCCCGCAGCAGTATCGTAGTATATTCAGAACTTTGAAGAACACGCTGTCCCCTGCATTGTCAATGATCAGTGTCGAAGTAAGGTGTTTACTAACGGCAAATGACGTTTGAGAAGCAACCTGATATGACAACAAAACCGATTCAAGAGATCATCGTCGGCATCAAAGGCGCCGGGGAAATGGCGAGCGGTGTTGCCTGGCGGCTTTATATGGCCAATATCAGCCGGATATATATGATGGAGGTCGCTCAGCCCATGGCGGTCCGTCGCTTGGTTTCTTATTGTGAAGCGGTTTACGATAAAACTCAGACGGTGGAGGCGGTTCCGGCCGCACTGGTCGCCGACAAGGCGGCTATTTACAGGGCATGGGCCGATAATCGCATCGCTGTTATTGTCGACCCGGGTTGGTCAACCTTCGAACAAATCCGTCCGGATGTGGTTATCGACGCCATTCTGGCCAAAAAAAACCTGGGTACGTCCGTCGCGGAAGCGTCACTGGTCATCGGTCTCGGTCCCGGTTTCAGGGCCGGTCAGGACGCACACATGGTGATCGAAACTAATCGCGGACACAATCTGGGCCGGATCATCACATCCGGCTCGGCTGAACCGAATACCGGTATGCCGGGCAGTATCGGTGGTTACACACGCCAGCGAGTTCTGAGAGGGTCGGCGGACGGCAACTTTACTTCAAAGGCCGCCATCGGTGACCTGGTAAAAAAAGGAGACGTCGTCGGCCATGTCAACCGTACCGAAGTTCGAGCGGAAATAGACGGGGTGATCAGAGGGCTGATCCGTCCGGGTACGCAAGTCGACACGGGAATGAAAATCGGCGATATAGATCCCCGGGGGGATACTCGTTATTGTCCGACAATTTCCGAAAAGGCCCGGGCAATCGGCGGCTCGGTTCTGGAAGCCTTATTGCGTGTGTATTTGAAACCTGCTGGAAAAAATAGTGCCGCCGCAGACCCCGGTCGGAGAACCGCCCCTGCCGGAGAAGACGTCGACAAGCTGATGGCCGAAATCCAGGAAGGTAAACCCCGCATGATTTCAAGGGCTGTCGACCTGATCGAATCCGAATCAGCCGAATCCCATTTGCTGATCGACACGTTGTGGCGCCTGGTCGGAAAAGCGCACCGAATCGGTATCACCGGCCCGCCGGGCGCCGGCAAGAGCACGTTTACCAATCAGCTGGTCAAATTGTTGCGCTCCCTGGGACAAACCGTGGGGATTGTAGCAGTGGATCCCAGCAGTCCATTCAGCGGCGGCGCCTTGCTCGGCGACCGCCTGCGCATGAACGATATAACAGGAGATCCAGAGGTTTTCATACGCAGCCTGGCCACCCGGGGTAACCTGGGCGGCCTGGCGCGCAAAGCTTCGGAGGTGGCCGATGTTCTGGATGTTTCCGGCAAAAACGTCGTTATATTCGAAACCGCCGGTGTCGGACAGGTTGAAATCGATATCATGTCGGCGGCTGATACGGTCGTCGTGATGACGGTTCCGGATGCCGGAGACATGGTCCAGAGCATGAAATCGGGAATCATGGAAATCGGTGACATTTTCGTCGTCAACAAGGCGGACCTGCCGGGTGCCGAGCGGATGAAAGCCGATATTGAGGCGGTGCTGCGGATGCGAGAGAGCGGCAGCGGTTGGCGACCTGGGGTGCGAACATCGGATGCGAGAAAAGGCACAGGGCTTGCGGAAATTCACGATGACATCCAAGCCCATCTGAGCTATCTGAAAAAAGAGGGACTCCTGATTCAAAAAAGACAGCAGAGGGCGGAAGAAAGAATTCGGTTTCTGGTGAACGACGGTCTGACACGGCGCTTCTGGACCAAAGCGCGTGTGAGAAAACTGCGGGAGTCGACTCGCAGCGCCGGTGACCGGATTTCTCCTCACTGCCTTGCTGACGATCTGCTGGCGGATTAATGTACAGGAATATGCGGTCAATATGGGTTCTTTGCAAAAAGCCTTAGACCTTGAAGGCGGGGGCGTGGTCAGTCTGGTTGGTGCCGGTGGAAAAACAAGCCTGATGTTCCGCCTCGCCAAAGAGTTTTCTGATGCCGGGGAATCCGTGCTGTCGACGACCACCACCAAAATCATGATGCCCGATCGGCATCAGTCTCCACAGATCATTTTGGCTGCATCCCCGCAAGCGGTACTGGAAAAAGCGAAGAAATTGCTTAAAGACAACTGCCACGTCATGCCGATTATCCTGACAAAGTTAGCGGATTCGGTCCAGAGATTGTCGTACATTTTCATAAATCCGGTCTGTTCCGCTGGATTGTGGTGGAAGCAGACGGCGCCGCCCAAAAACCGATGAAAGTGCCGGCAGCCCACGAACCGGTAATTCCTGCCGCTACCGACTGGCTTATCGGCGTTGTCGGGCTCAAGGTCATTGATAAACCCCTGCGCCCGGAATGGGTATTCCGCCACGACCTGTACACCCAAATCACCGGCCTTTTGCCGGGAGAACCCGTCACCGGGGCGTCTGTTAGCGCTGCCATCGCCCATAAAAACGGTGTTATGAAAGGATGCCCACCCAATGCTCGCAAAACCCTGTTTTTAAATATTGCCGGTGCACCGCGCGGACTGGCACTCGGAAAAAGAATTGCCCAAATTTTGAACAAAACAGCGGGCAGAACTAAAATCGAAAAGGTTGTTATCGGCCAACCTTTGGAAAATCCGCCGGTTGTAGCGCGTATCGACTTAATACCTGAATCTTGCATGAAAATTAATGAAAAGTTGTGATTATATTTAATGGAAACGAACTTTGCAGAAATCGACAACTATCTCCGCCAGAACAGGCGGTTGGTGCTGGCCCGCATCATCCATCAAGTCGGCTCTGCACCGCGCAGACTGGGGACCAAATGCCTGATTCTTGAGGACGGCACTTTGGTCGGAACCATCGGCGGTGGCAGCCTGGAGCGCGAGGTCTTAGATAAAGCAAATATAGTCTTGCATACGGCAAAAACCGCCGTCCATCACTTTAATCTCACCGGCACTGAAGTTGCAAAAACCGAAATGCTGTGTGGCGGGATTGTAGACGTATATCTGGAGCCGTTATATCCCGAGAATCGTGCAACAAGTGCATTGTTTGCGGAAGTTGCCACCATGACAGCCGAAGGCCGGACCGGAATCTTGCTGACTGCCGTTGCGGAAGGAATCCAGGCGGATGACACTGCCGGCCGCCTGCTTATTGCCGAAGACGGCACGGAAACCGGTGAAATCGGGGCTAAAATAAAAAATGCCCTGGGCGATACGAATATATATCTAAAAGCCAACAGGCCTGTCCTGCGCGAGCTCGTACCTGGAGAAGTATCCGTCTTCGTAGAGCCGATTCGCCGCGAAGACATCCTGTATCTCTTCGGCGCCGGACATATCTCAACTTTTGTCGCCCCCCTTGCCACGACCGTGGGCTTCCGTGTGGTGGTCATCGACGACCGGGAAGAATTTGCCAATCGGCAGCGGTTTCCCTACGCCGCAGATATTCTCGTCATGCCTTTTGCGGAGACGTTCAAGCAAATTCGGATGACATCCTCATCGTATCTTGCCATCGCCACCCGTGGACACATGCATGATCTGGCGGTGCTGCGCAGAGCAGTGGAAAATCCATGCGCCTACCTGGGGATGATCGGCAGCAAGCGAAAAATTAAAACAATTTTTGATGCCCTTAGACAAGAAGGTGTCTCTGAAAGCAATCTAGATAAGGTTCATGCACCCATCGGGCTGGATATCGGCGCTGAAACACCGGAAGAGATAGCTGTGAGTATTGTGGCCGAACTGATTCAAACCAGGAATAAATGAACATCGAACTCGCCTTTGGAGAGTTCGATGTTCATTTATTTTAAGACCTCATCCAATGCCTGGCGGATCGTATCAGCAGCCAATTCGATCTCATGCGTTTCGATGACAAACGGCGGGGCCACCAGAAAGGCATCTCCGTGGATTCCCGCTAGCCCGGTGGCCTTGTAGACGATAACCCCGCGTTTAAAGGTCGTTTCCCAAATTTTTTCGGCAATTCGCTCTGACCGATCAAATGGTGCGTTGGTTCCTTTGTCCCTGACCAGTTCTACACCCCACAAAAAACCGATACCGCGCACATCCGCGACATGCGGGTGGTCGGCCAAACGATCCTTTAGCCGTTCGCCCAGCTTTTTTCCCATTCTTGCCACGCGCTCGACCAGCTTTTCCTGCTCCAGAATACGCACGGTGGCCATGCCGGCCGCAGCGGTTACCGGATGGTGGGTAAAAGTCCCGCCATGCATGAATCCGACCTGCTGTTTGCACAAACTGTCGAAATGCTGCGATCGAACTCCGACGGCCGACAGCGGTAGTGATCCGCCGGATATCCCCTTGCCGAGGGTCATTAAATCGGGAATCAGGTTGTACTGTTGACAGGCAAACCAGCTGCCGGTTCGTCCCATGCCGCACATGACTTCGTCCAAAATAAGCAGGATGTTGTAATGATCGCAAATGCGACGGATGATCGGCCAGTATTCATCCGGTGGCGGATAGGCAGCCAGGGTACCGCCGCTGACGGTCTCCGCCAAAAAAGCGGTGACTGTATCCGGACCGACGTTTTCGATCGTCTCTTCCAGTGCCAGCGCGCAGCGGATATCGCAAGAAGGATATTTCAACCCGTATGCGCATCTTAGACAATACGGTGGCGGAATATGAACAGCATCGCTTAACATCGGCGCATAGGGTTCCCTGAAAGCCGTCCGCCCCATGGCCGACAGAGCTCCCAGCGTCAGGCCGTGATAAGACTTCCAGCGCGCAATGAGCCGAAAACGATGGGGACGGTCATTGGCCAGGTGGATTTGTCGCGCCAATTTGATCGCCGCTTCAACCGCTTCCGATCCGCTGGACAGAAAATAAAACCGGTCGACACCTTGGGGTGCATGATGGGCCAGTGCGTTCGCCAGGGCTTCCACCACCGGCGAAGACATCATGGTGGGATGGACATAGTGATAATTGAGAATCTGATCATACACGGCTCTGGCAATCTCTTCCCGGCCCTGTCCGATGTTGACAACAATCGCCCCGCCGCTGGCGTCCAGATAGCGGTTGCCGCTGCTGTCCACGATCCAGCATCCGGATGCTTTTTGGGCCTGGGGTAACTTGTGGTCCAGAACCCTTGGAAAGACGTTGCCCGGGATTTTATGCATTATCTCCTGCTCCTTCCGCTTTTAAATTTGCTAGGTGCTCGGCCAGCATCTTCCTGGCGTTGGCGATATATTCATTACCGCCCGAATTGTAAATCTCAGCTTCAGAAACACCTGTCTCCCCGTCATTTAACAAATCCCGCTCTTTGAGTATCTGTTTCAGATGCCAAATGGTACCTTCATTGCCGTCGGCGATGCGAATGTGCTCGCCAAACACTTTTTTTAGTGGTTTTTCTAAAAATCCGTAATGCGTGCATCCGAAGACAACCGATGCAATGTGGTCGGGCTTAAATTCTGTAAAATATTTCCCCAGACACTCCTCCATTTCCGGACCATCAATAATTCCGGATTCGACCAGGGTAATCACATCCCGGCATGGCCGTTTGACAATATCATACCCCTGCCCGAACCGGGCGATCAGGTTATCCATCATCCGGCTTTTAAGCGTCATGCCGGTGGCCATGACGATGATTGTTCCTTCCAAGCCAAAATCGATCGCGACTTTCAGGGCCGGTTCCATTCCTAAGATCGGAATCGTGTATTTTTGCCTTAATTCGGCAACCGCCACGCTGGTGGCCGTATTGCATGCTACGACGATGGCTTTGACTTTTTTCCTGACCAAAAAATCACAGGCCTGGAAACACAGGTCTTTGACTTCCGCTTTGGACATCAGTGAGTAAGGGCTGACGCCGGAGTCGCCGAAATAGATAAAATTTTCCCGGGGCAGCATATGCATCCCCTGCCCCAGACAACTGACGCCGCCCAAACCCGAATCGAATATTCCGATCGGCGCGTCCTTTTTTGATGAAACCATTCAGAACTCCTCAAATAGTATTAGGTCAGCCACAAAGGCGCTAAGCCACCAAGGTTATAAGATAATTTTGTTGATGCCGTTTTTATAATAGACTCTTTAAAATAGATATTCACTCTTTGTGCCTTCGTGTCTTCGTGGCTGAGCTTTCACCTCAGATATTTGTTTTCACCTGTCCAGCGTTTTTTGCGGGCGAATGAGAAATACCGGGCAATCGGCCCGGCGGCTCACCTGCGTTGCCACTCCGCCTAAAAATATCTCCTCCAGCTGTTTCATGTTTGTCCTCTTTCGCTGCTGATTTCAGACGTATTCAGTTTCAATAACAACCATTTTAACAGACGCGTTTTGCCGGCGGTCACTTCGATCAACGAGCCGCCTTCCAATTGCGCCAAAGGAATCACCTGATCGGCAACAGTCAACCGGGCCTGGTTTATGGGGACAATGAAAAATCGGATGGAATCCATCGGTTTACGTCCCTCGTCAATCACCAGCCAACCGTTTCGCTTGGTGGTTTTTTCGGGAAGCGCATTGGGCAGACCGGTTCCTACCGACTCAATCCGGGTTTCAAGGGCCAGCAATTCAGATGTCGGTCCGACGGCAAAGTGCCCTTCAACCCAGGTTCGCTCTACCGAATGGCGATAGCGCAGCGTGATGGTATCCCGGGCACCGACCCGCACAACGGCTATCCGCCGGCCCTCTTCTTTGGGCAGTGTGACGGTAACGATCTGCAAGGGCCAGACCACCAGGCCGATCAGCAGTAAGGCGGCCGGTGCCATCAAGTAAAGTAAAATTTTGTTCATGCATCAAACTGAGGGGGTCGATGCCAATGCCATGGCTGTTCTGGTTTTGCGTGCCCGTTGCCAGAGGTACATGGCGACCAGGGTGGCGATGGCCATGCCGTTGGCCACATGTTGGTTGATGTGGAGACCACCGATGACCAGGTTGGATGGATTGACCAAAACAAAAGCGAGCACTAGAAACAGAAACCGCTCCCAGATATAGGTCTTGACCACCCAGTAACCCTGAATAAACGCCGACCAGCAGAACATGCCGATGATACAAATCGGAATAATATAGATCAGCTCGGTCATGTCGGTATTGAACATCAGCAGTTTGGGATTGTAAATAAACATGAACGGCAAGGTAAAAGCAGCCAGATCGAGCCGGAAAGATTTCCACCCGGTTTTGATCGGGTCCGACCCGGCAATGCCCGCAGCGGCATAGGCGCACAATCCCACCGGTGGCGTGTCATCGGCGACGATACCGTAATAAAACACGAAAAGGTGAATGGCGATGATCGGCAGCCCGAGATTCAGGTCCTGGCTTATGGTCAGGATAGCCGGGGCTGTCATGGCGGCCATGACAATATAGGTAGCCGTCGTGGGCAGACCCATCCCCAGAATAATGCAGGCAAAGACCGAGAAAAGCAAGGTCAAGAAGAGATCGCCGCCGGCCAGGTAGGTAATAAACACGGCCATTTTAAGACCTAAACCGGTTAAAGTCACCACACCGATGATGATGCCGCAGCAGGCACAAGCCGCGGCGACACCGGCCATATTGCGGGCTCCGGCCTCAAGGGACCCGAGCAGTTCATCAATAACCTGGCGCCTGAAAAATCCCTGTGGTCGCTCGCGATAACGAAGGTAAACCTTATCAGCGGTTTGCCCTCCGCGAGCCATCAGACGCGGAAAAATGTAAAAGCTTCTGGCAATATTATTGCCGACCGCGACCAAAGCCCCGGCCAGAATGCCCCACGCCGCAGAGGTGGTGGGTGTCCAAAAAAGAATCAACAGAAAATAACACAGCACAAACAGGGGGATTAGAAAATGAAGGCCCTCTAGAATCGTTTTGGCGACGGGCGGAGTTTCCTCTTTGGTCAATCCCCGGATGTTGTTCTTAATCGCCTCCAGGTGCACAATCGAAAAAATGGCCGTATAGGACAGGATCGCCGGAATGAAGGCCGCCTTGACGACCTCAAAATATGAAATGCCGATCATCTCGGCCATGATAAAGGCGGCAGCTCCCATAATCGGCGGCATGAGCTGGCCGTTGGTCGAAGCCGCGACTTCAACCGCACCGGCAGTATGGGGCTTGAAACCGACTTTTTTCATCAACGGTATGGTCATGGCGCCGGTGGTTACGGTATTGGCGATCGAAGAGCCGGAAATGGATCCCATGGCGGCTGAGGCAACCACGGCCGCCTTGGCCGGCCCGCCTCGAAATCGACCCATGCATGCAAACGAAAGATTGATCAGGTATTCGCCGGCACCGGTCTTATCCATCAAGGCACCGAAAAGAACGAACAAAAATACAAAAGTAGCCGAAACCCGCAGCGGAACCGACCAGAGTCCCTCCCCGGACATGAAGATATGGTCGATGATGCGCGTCACCCGGAAGCCCCGGTGGGCCAATTCGCCGGGAATATACGGTCCCAAATAGGCATAGAACAGAAAAGCCAGGGTTATCAGGGGCAGCATCGGCGAAACGCTGCGCCGGGTTGCTTCCAGAATAACCGCAAGCAAAATGCCGCCGGTAATAATGTCATAGATGGCGGCATCGCCCTGGGCGTTGACCCAGTGCTCGTAATTGGCGAAAACATAGATCGCAGCGGCACCGCCGACAATGGCCAGAATGATGTCGTAGATGGTCAATCGTTGCCGCTGAGATTTTTTCGACCTGGGAAAATACATGAAACACAGCACCATTGCAAAGCACAGATGGATACTCAATTGCTTATATCCCGGTAGCTCTCCAAAGAACCCGGTATAAAGCTGAAAGAGGG
>Ga0126332_10000047_pt1 | contig 48871 bp, 44 predicted proteins | sample InaspJWI42metaG_FD_94482 | JGI IMG/M metagenome (GOLD analysis project Ga0126332, IMG submission 94482) | Marine gutless worms symbiont microbial communities from Oahu, Hawaii - Inanidrilus sp. 2 OAHU.JWI-42 metaG | ecosystem: Host-associated > Annelida > Digestive system > Unclassified...
ATACGGCTTACCATCCAGCTGAAATCATCGGCTGAGCAGCAGTAAAACCCAATTCAGAATATATGATGCATTCACCGAAGTTTATGATCTCAAAATATCGATTCAGGCAACAACCCGTTGAATACTGAATGTACATTGACAACGATAATTTCATTGGATACGTATCTTCTATGAGCAGAGCATGACGGATAGAATACGCGAGGGGCACTTTATCACATATTATCCCGGGGAAACGAGTTGGGCGATATTTTTTATGACAAGAAAGAATTATCACAACCGCGAATCGAACTGAGAAATGGTGTCTGAAAGTACAGGGACTCTTTTGTTGATTACATCATCATTAAGGAGAAAAACTAAGTATGATATCAGAACCTAACAGCAGAAAGGAGGAAAAAATGAAAATATTTCATTCGAGTTGTAGAAAAAAACATTTTGTATTCTCACTTTCTCCCTTTTTGCATTCTTGACTGAATATGCAGTTTGTGGACAACCTAAAACGAGGGACTATTGGCCTATCAGCGGCTGGAGGTCTTCTACCCCGGAGATGCAGGGTATGGATTCTGCCAAGCTGATGATCGCAGATGAATTTATCCGCAATAGGCTTCCTGATGCATTTAGTTTGTTGGTTGTTAAGAATGGCTATTTAGTCTTTGAGAAATACTACTCGTGGGGAAGTCGTGAGAAATATGCTGTCGTTCACTCCGTTACCAAAAGCGTGACATCCGCCCTGATTGGTATAGCACTGGACAAGGGTTACCTTAACAGTGTGGATCAGAAGCTAATCGAATTTTTTCCTGAATATTTCACAGGCGATTTAGATCCGAGGAAAAAGGAGATCACTCTTAAACAGCTTTTGACAATGAGTGCGGGATTTAGGTGGAACGATAGAGGCCCCATGATATGCGGAGCTGGTATTTATCATCGAATTGGGCAAAATATACGATTCAACTTCCGCTAGAAAATAATCCCGGTGACGTGTTTAAATACAATTCGTCAATATCGCATCTGCTGTCAATAATTCTGTCAAAATCTACTAAAACCAGCACGTTGGATTTTGCAAAGAGAAATCTCTTTGAACCGTTAGGGATACAATCAGCCTATTGGCATTCGGACCCACAAGGACACTATATTGGCGGTTTTGGTTTGGGTCTCTCAACACGGGATTTAGCAAAATTCGGTTTCCTGTACTTGAATAATGGATATTGGAATGATCAATCTATTGTTCCTGAATATTGGGTGAAAGAATCCACCAATCCACAAATACAGGCTTTCAGCAATCCCATATATGGTACGTTTAGGTATGGCTATCAATGGTGGGTAAAAGAAGTCGATGGTTGTTTCAGCTATCGGGCATGGGGGAGACGAGGGCAATTTATAGTGATCGTTCCGGAACTTGACCTGGTTATTGCTGTAACATCGGAAACAGCTCAGCCTCATCCGCCAACTTCGATCTATTATAATCCTTTATTCGATTTAGTTGTAGCCTCTGTTCAAAGGAAAAGACCACCGAAAAAACCATTAAAAGCCGTGGAATTGCCTGCTGATGTAACAAAATTCGTTACACAAAATAATCAAGCTAGATCTAATAAAGATTTGGAGACAATGGCTGATTTAATTTCGGATCGATTTCTTCATAATGGCATTACCAAACAAATGGCTTTAAAATTTTTATCAAGAACTTTATCTTATACATCCGAAGCTAAAATCATCATCACCAGGTTTGAGCCTGAAGGCGAGAAGACTAAAATTGATGTTTGGCTAAAAGATAAATATTTTGAGGCACCCTTTATGACAGGCAGCAAGCTAATTAAAGAAACTGGACATTGGAAATGGTATGGAAACCAAGTTCCAAACTAAAATTTTTGCTCTTTTATTCAAAGAAAGAGCGAGCAGACTCCGCCATAGTAGCCTATCCGGCCTTCGTAGCCGTCGTAACTTCGGCGGAGTAGGCTGGCTAGGACGGCCGGGAGCGATACCGTGATCTTGTATCTGGTATCCTGAATCTGGCATCAAGTATCTAATAAATAGAATTTTATATAATAGACAAACCCTGATTAACGGAACATTATTTTGACAACCACTATACTAATCAAATAAAGTCCTCCCCGGGACGATCACCATCCTCATGCGAGACGTCAGTAGTATCTTCTGTTGCTATTTTATAAAATTCTACGCGAAATCGTACTTTGCCAGTTATTGATACATGGTGAAAACGTTCAGGAAATATTACAATAGGGTGTCCCGGATCAGCATCGAGAACATTATCCGGCTCATCTTCCCAAACAAATTGCAGAGAACCTTCTTCAACAACCAGATATCCGAACTTGCCTTTTGGTGCGAGATGTTTCTTTAATATACCCGGAACAACCGTATCTTGGGTCATACTAGGTGTGGAACCAACTTTTATAGCTCCTTCCGGGAATGTTTCATTTTGGTAATGCACTGGTTTCCTCCTTTATTCCAGTAACAATGTGGGCCGATGTTTCAAACTTGACACTCCCCTCATCAGTGCGGAAGGGGCTGAGATCCCCCTCAGCTTCTTCCAGAATGCTCTGAATCAGTTCTTCGGGAAGGACGACATCCAGAACCGGCAGCCAGCCCCTCAAGTCCGCCTCGACCATTGTGCGAATGCTGGGGAATCGTGCCGTGCCGTGTTGGGTCGTGATTGCCACCGAGTCTGTTCCGGCCTTTTCAAATAGCGCGACCAACTTCTTCTGATTGCCAAACACAAATGGTGCTCGCAATGCATCTGCCGCTTGCTTACCGGCTATTCGGTCAAGCAGCGCTACTTCGCATGCATACGCCGGTATATTGTCCAGAGAGTCCCAGACGGCCACGGCCACTCGCCCATGCGATTTCAGCACACGCATCATCTCATTGACAGTCTGACGACGGTCAACGAAGAACATGAGGCCGAATTGGGATATAACAGCATCAAAAGACTGGTCCGGAAAGGGCAGCGATTCTGCCACTCCCTGTCGCCACTCGACCGCAGGCGTGAGCCGCTCGGCCACAGCCAGCATCCCGGCGTTGGGATCGAGTCCGGCCACGTAGCCGGTAGGTCCCACTCGCTTGGCGGCTTCCCGGGCGAGCACCCCGGTTCCGCATGCCACGTCAAGCACTCGTTGACCGGCGTGTAACTTGGCGGCATCCATTACGCGGGATGTCCATTCATGGAACACTCCCGCTACAAACAGCTCCTCATATGCCGTCGCGGCGTCGATCTCCGCTTGGGAGGCGATTTCGTTCATTTGTTTACCCTCCTGTCAATATCGAACATACATTCTTAACTATTAAGCACTTTTTTGTGCCAGTCCAAATAGGAATGTTGATTTGTCGAATAGCTGACATGTACTTGTTCAGGGGGTACATCCTATTACTAAACTGTCCATATGGCCATTTATTAACCGCAAAGCTAAGTTTTCATGATCTTTCTTCGCGTCTTTGCGTCTTGGCGTGAGGAAAAAGTAATTTCGCCTTAAGGCAATGATTGCATGGCTATGTCCGAAAGAATGACCTATCCCTGCGGTTATTGGTTTCGAACTTGACATACATCCATTAAAGAATAATAAATGATATTCAGTAAGCATTTCATCCACTTAAAGAGCCAAAAAATAAACGGTTCACAAAATGGCTGATAAGGAATCTCTTCCACTCATCCGCACCAAGCTGCACCGGCCACCCGTGGCCGGTGATCATGTGCATCGCCCGCAATTGCTGGAGCGATTGAACAAACGCCTTTACCGGTCGTTGACTTTAGTGTCTGCACCGGCTGGTCGGACGGTGCCGCACCATTGTTGAATAGAACAGCCACGGTAGGTTTTATTCATCGTATCCATCGATCGGACCTGTTGGGCTTGGATTCAACTGGGGCGTTCCATCCAATAAGGCTTTGCGTGATCAGTACACCACGGAGTTTTTCTATAGATTCCAGTTTCTCAGAATCTCGCAATTACTCCTTCGGTGCAGTTGCTCATCGATCCGGCGTTAAATCCTAACGAGGACCAGATATGGGTCTTTGGTCTGCGGATGCGGCTGTCGCTTTAGAATGAGTTGTCTGTGACCTTCCGGCAGGGTATGGTTTGTGCAAACTATCCTGAGCAAAATTACCAGAGATTTTGATAATATGGAAAACAACAGATGCATGATTCCATTCGTGGTAAAAAAACTGATTTCCTCGCGCCAAAAAAGTATATAGATTAGTATGATTCGATCAATTCGACATAATATCGGGATTGACAAGGGTACACGAAAAATGCGCTGGCGAACCCATCAGCCGGGCGGCGGCCAATATAGAAGGAGGACAGGATGAATATATGGAGTATGATGACATTAATGTCGGCACTGTTTTTCTCCACAACCGTACTGGGAGCAGAAGAGCGGGAGATGGCGGTTACACTGACCGTTCCCGACGCAGCGTGGGCCATCACCATATACGAGGTCCACGAGGTGAAAGATGAGATTTGGGTCGTTTCCACTGTCTCGCGCGACCCCGACTTGATGGGGGCCCAGGTGATTTCCATCGTGAAGGATTCGGTGAAATTCACTGCACCCGATTTACCCGTGAAGCATTTCATAATCGGTAAGACCTGGGGTTGGAAAAACGAGGAACCATATACCTTCATCAAAAATCTAAAAGAACTGGAAAGGGAACTGAAATACGGCAAACTTCTTTACAAAAGCGCTAAGAAGAAGTCCTGAGGAAGGCTGGTCAACGCAACGCACATGTGTGGTTTTTAGGACGGCTTAAAATTTAGAACGTGAGGGAATTTTGGTAGTTTTGGCAATTCAGATGCGGTTTAATTAGAGAGTCAAAGAGATTGGTGGAGAGGGTTTGGTAAATTATGAAAAACCAGCCATGCCAACATATAAAAAGGGCTTCTCGTAATGCCGTATACACGAACACCCGAGAAGCCCATTAAATGCCACATCCAGCAACGCTTTATTCAAATTTAACCCTTGGAGGCTTTAAGCAGCCATCTCTTGGTTTTAGTTTATAGTGTTGAAGCTGAGTGACATTTAAAATAACTATATCATATTCGTGGTTTTTGTCAATCAGAATTACAGCTGAAATGGTGTGGCAAGTATGTGACTGCCTGTCCGGTAATGTCGCGTTGAACAGTTTGGTGATATCACAAAGTTGCCCTAAACTGATGTATCTCAATCTATCTGTAATATCATGATTATTGGATTATTAGCTCCTCAATGGAAAATAAAGCTCCATGGACTTGTTATGAATCTGCTTCCTTGAAATACTGACCAGGAGTTTTTCCAAGCACTTTATTAAACATTGTTATAAATGCACTATGGCTATCATAACCAAGGTCTAATGCAACCGTTGTGACTTGTTCTTCCCGCCCTAATCGTCTCAAGGATTCTAAAATCCGCAGCTGCTGTCGCCACTGCCGGAAACTCATTCCCGTCTCAGATCTAAAATGCCGGACAAGTGTTCTGCTCGTAGCTCCCACGCTCTCGCTCCAGTCCTCCAGGGTTCGATTATCTCCAGGATTTATGGTGAGTGTATCTGATATCTTTATTATTTGTCTTAATAGCGCTATCAGGATATGTCAGTGTTAACCTATAATCTAATTAAAAACATTACCACGAGATGACTTAAAAGACTTTGGGAGTTGATATGGTTAACCGAATCCACTTTGCTTTTTTATGTGTCGGCCATTTATATGACCATCTGTTCATGTTAGTTTTTGCCACTACTGCAGCTCTCTCTCTTTCGCACGATTGGGGAATGAGCTATGCAGAACTCATCCCTTATGCCACCCCCGGATTTGTGGCATTTGGTATCTGTTCAGTGCCTGCGGGTTGGATGGCCGACAAGTGGAGCCGCAAAGGCATGATGGTTATCTTTTTCATCGGTATCGGTTTGAGTTCTATTCTAACGTCTTTTGCAAAAACACCCATCCATATCGGGATCGGTATTTTCTCTATCGGTCTTTTCGCAGCTATCTACCACCCGGTCGGAATTGCATTGGTTGTCCAAGGTCGTGAAAAGGCGGGTGTACCCGTCGCCATCAATGGGATATTTGGGAATCTGGGTGTGGCCTGCGCAGCACTTATCACGGGATTTTTTATCGACCATGCAGGATGGCGATCTGCCTTTGTCTGGCCTGGGATTGTTTCTATTGCAACCGGGATTGCTTATGCAGGATTCCTCTACGTGCCCAGCGCGGCGGAAAAAATGGAGACTCCCAAAGGTACTAAGGCCAAGAAAACAAAAAACACGGTACTGTTGGACAGGCGTCTGCTCGTCCGTGTGTTTGTAATCATTTTCGTGTCGACGGCTGTTGGCGGGCTCGTCTTTCAGAGCACAACCTTTGCGCTACCCAAAGTCTTTGATGAGCGTCTTGGAGAGCTTGGATTATCGGCAACATTGATTGGATGGTATGCTTTTATTGTGTTTGCCATCGCAGCATTTGGGCAGCTCATCGTTGGATATCTAGTGGATCACTTTTCTATTCGGTTAGTGTTTGTGCTGGTTACCGTGCTTCAGGCCATATTTTTTGCAGTGATGCCGGGCCTCACAGGGTGGGGTGCTCTTTCCGTTGCCACGGCCTTCATGCTCGTTGTATTCGGTCAGATTCCCATCAACGATGTGCTGATCAGCCGCATTACCCAAAGCCAATGGCGAAGCCGCGTTTATGCCTTCCGTTACATTGTGACCTTTTCGGTTATGGCTTCATCATTACCAATCATCGCTCTGATTCATGCTCGCTGGGGATTTGACAGTCTGTTCAATGTGCTTTCTGCTGCGGCAACCTGCATTTTCGCTTCAGTATCGATGCTTCCACGTGCTCTCTCAAGGAAAGATTCACTTTAAGATTTATAAATGATAAGGAGCAGGGCCGAGGCCCTGCTCCTTATCGATTTCACATACAAAAAAGGATGATCTATCCGGAAAGCCCCTTAATCAAATCTTTAACCTCAAGAACCGAAGCAACCGGATGGGTTTCAAATTCTACAAAAGGACTGTATTGTTGCGTCATTTTCATTAATTCAAGATTCGTACCTTCAAAGGTGCAATACCCTTTGCCTTCTCCGGGGAAAGCTCCCCAATCTTTAATTGCACCGCTTTCAATATCGTTTTCCACCATTGCCATAAGAGCGCCCCAGGCAGTACCGCGTTCTTTAGGATCGACTGGAACTCTTGAATTGCTCATTCGCCATATTAAAAGATGTTTTGCCATGATATCCTCCTTCATGTAAGAAATTTAGAAAAAAGGAACCTCCCAGCAGCAAGCTGCTGGGCATCAAAGTTGAGGGTATCCATTCTTATCCCCCTACCTACACCCTGTTAAATCTCTGCTTCGCAGGGTCCGCCGTTTGGCGGAATTTAACAGGGTAGGCCCTCTCCACTCGACTGAGCTCGTCGCAGGGAGAGGGAACCAACGATTACTCTGCAGCGAGCTACAGGGTATTATCAAGTTAATTCTGGATTAGCATTTCTTTTGAAAGTTAGATTGCGAGTTTCAATGGAGAACAGAGAAGCTTATGATTGAGATAGGAAATTGAACTGCAAGATTTAAAGAAAGCTAGCGCATTTACATCTGTGGCACATCAATGTATTTCTGTCAAGAAATTCCAACACTCCAACGCTACAATTGAAGGTTGAAAGTAGCCCGGTCACAAAGCGCCCCCTTCCAGGGGTTGAACCAAAGCCTGGGCCCGCCGCGGCGTAGCTTAGCGAAGCCGGGTCCTCTGGGCCGGATCTTTACCATGGTTTCCTAAAGCCCCAAATCGATTTTTCTCACTTTTTCAATGCTGTCCGGTTTCCATCTGGGACGGTCGTCTTTGTCCAGGAGACGCGCCCGGACACCCTCCAGAAAATCCGGATGGCTATACAGAAAACGCGCCGCTTTGAGATCTGCCTCAAAGACCTCTTCCAATGGTCGACCTTTGTTATGTCGGAGCAGTTGAAAGGTTACCATGAGGGCCGTGGGGGAGCGCTCTGATAGCCGAGAAAAAACACCGTCGCAAAGGTTGCTGAAGAGGCTGCATTGCCTCAGTTCCTCCAACATATCGATGAAAGAGGTCTTCCCGGAAAAATAGGTCCTGACCCAATCGTCCTCCTCGGGCTTGCCGGGGATATCGTTTTTATCCAAAAAAGGATCAAGAAGGTCAATGATCTGTTCGGCGGCTTTTGAAGGATTTTGAGAAAGCTCCCAGGCGTTGCTTTCCAGACATTTTATGATCCGGGGCAAATGTGCGGAAGCGACCAAATGGGTAGCAAAGCCCAGACGCACGCATTCCGCTCCTGTGATTCCATAGCCCGTCAGCCCCAGATATTCGGGGTAACCCGGGGGGCACTTGTCGAACATCCATCCGGTGGCCCCCACGTCCGGAAAGAACCCGATGCGTGTTTCCGGCATGGCGGTCGACGTGCGTTCTGTGGCCAGTACGATATCCGCGCCGGCACTGAGGCCCAGCCCACCGCCCATGGTAATGCCGTCAGCTATAACGACTACCGGTTTTGGAAAACGGTGAATGCTGAGATCCAGGGCATATTCATCCACAAGAAACTCGAGAGCCTTTTCGAGGGTGGCTTCCCTGACGGACTGAGCCATCTCTTTGATATCCCCCCCGGCGCAGAAGCCTCGATCTCCTTCTCCGTAAATCAGGACCATACGAATCGAAGGATCCTGTTTGGCTTCGTCCGTGGCCTTTCGGATCAGACGCACCATGTTGTGGTTAATGCTGTTCAGGACCTTCGGTCGGTTCAGAATGATTGATATTATACGTCGATTTCTTTTTACCTGAACTTCTGAAATGATATGATTCTGTTGTTTCATATGTTAGACTCGTTATGTTTGTCGGATGAGGTGATCATTCAAAATCAGATACTAACGACTGAAAACCAGATACCGAATATCATCCGTGCAGTCAACCACCGGATTTGGCCTATAGTGGTGGTCAAAAAAATGTTCTGTTTATCCATGTTGGTCAATCAGCAAAGGGCCTATTTATGAGATGCTTGATGCCAGAATCAGGATACCGGATACCGGATCACGGGATCGCTCCCGCCGTCGTAGCCAGCCTACTCCGTCGAAGTTACGACGGCCACGAAGGCCGGATAGGCTATTAAGGCGGAGTCTGCTCGCTCTTTCTTTTTATATAAGAGCAAAAATAATAGTTTGTAATTTGAATCCTAATTCGTGTATCCTTCATCCTTGAATCGTGACTCTTGAAACTTGTATCTGGTATCGTGCATCCTGCATCCTGTACCGCAGATAATCACAACGCTACCAGGCGTTGAGGAGAGATAATCAATGAAATTCATACCTGCGCTGCATCCGACGGACTATGGAATCCGGCCGAGGTGGTGGTTTTTATTCCGCGATGACAAAATACTTATTCAGCACGAAGATGAAGCGTCTGTACGTCCGTACTTTACAGACCTGCCCGATCTGGAGACGAATCTTATCCACAGGCAGTATCTGGGGGCTATGGACGGAACCGGCTGCTATGCTGCTGAGGTGCCCCCGGAAGCACCGGTCCCGGCCGGTGCTCAGTTTCACGGTATACGCTACCTGTTCGGATTAATCGATGAGGAAATATTGTGGATCGCCGGTCGGGCCAATCAGCTTATCCAATGGGCGCAAACGCATCAGTACTGCGGCCGTTGCGGTCAATCGACCCGGGACAAATCGGACGAGCGGGCCAGGATCTGTGCTGCCTGCGGACTGATTAATTACCCCCGGGTGTCGCCGGCGATCATCGTTGCCGTGATTAAGAACAACCGGATCCTGTTGGCTCACGCCAACCGGTTTAAGCCCGCTTTTTTCAGTGTCCTGGCAGGATTTGTCGAACCGGGCGAGACACTGGAAGAATGCGTAAGTAGAGAAGTGCACGAGGAAGTCGGTATAACGGTCAAAAACATCCGCTACTTCGGCAGCCAGCCCTGGCCTTTTCCGAATTCACTGATGGTCGCCTTTACGGCCCAATACGACGGCGGTGAAATTGCCGTGGATCGATCTGAAATTGTTACCGCCGACTGGTATGCCGCTGGAAAACTCCCCCGCGTACCGATAAAACTTAGCATCGCCCGGCGGCTGATCGATTGGTTTGAGGAAAATCATCGTTGAAGGTCGAGTTACGGGTTGCGTGTTGCGAGTTGCGAGTCACGGTTTACGGATTACGTGTTAGCATATGTTGAACTGACCTAAACTCGTAACGCGCAACTCGTAACTCGTAACATTTCGGAAAAGTACTTAATGTGAGTTTTTTTCAGAAACCTAACAACTCACTTTTATTCGGCAAAAATGATTATCTCCATCAGCCGGCCGTATTTCGCACCGTTTCCGGGGTATTTTTTAAAGGCCCTCCTGTCCGACCGATTCGTCATCCTGGATCAGGTCCAGTTTCCCCGCCGCACGACCTGGATCACCCGCAACCGCTTAAAAAACGATCAGGGGGTGCTGTGGATGACGGTGCCGGTCTGGAAAAAGGATCTGGGCTTGCAGCCTATTGATTCCGTGCGTATATGCCATGAAGGCCGCTGGGCTCAAAAGCACCTGGTTTCCTTAAAAAGAGCCTATGCCAACGCACCTTATTTACAAGAGCATACCGGTTTCCTGGAAGAGGCCTATGCGGCGGGAACCGAGAAGATACTGGACTTTAACCTGAAGTTTATCCGTTATATTTTCCGCCTTTTGAATATCCGCACGGAGATTATTTTCCAATCCGAACTGGGGGTGCGGGCAAAGGGCGACAAGCTGTTGGTCGAAATCTGCCGTCAAACCGGCGCATCTGTTTTCCTCGTCCAAAAAGAGGTTTGTAAATACCTCGATGCAAAACAATTCGACCGAGCCGGGGTGCAGCTCAAACCGTTTGTGCCCATCGCACCGGTCTATCCGCAACTGTGGGGGGATTTTATCGGCAACCTATCGATACTTGATCTGGTCTTCAATTGCGGCCCGAAAGCCCGGGAGATATTGATGGCGGATAGTTTCAGATTGAGGGATTGAGGAATTGAGGGATTTAGGAATTAAGGAATTTGGGGATTAAGGGATTTGGGGATTTGGAAGTTATTTTAATGTCATCCAAGGCGGAAAGGAATTCTTCCCGTCGAGAGCCTCCCTTCGAGGACTTCAGGATCTAATGACCGGGTCGAACGATTCATATTAGAAAGGACGGAGCGTAACGACATCCACTCCGCCTTCGGCGGATCAATTTACAATCCTTGTCCGCCTCTGGAGGATTCAATCTTCAATATTTTTTTGAGTCCACCCTCACTTGGACTCCTCCGCTTTCACTTCATTCATCCACGCGGTGATCATATTCTTGGCGATTTTATCGGCTTCCGGTAGTAGGATCGCACGGTTGTTTTTATCCGTCGCAGAGCGAATATAAACGTGATTTTCGAATTCGTCGATAAATACGTTTTCAATAATAAACTGGTTAAGTGTTTCGGAATTATCGAGCGTATCCCCTTTTCGAATTTTGTTGCGGTACATGGACTTGGTATGTTTTTTTAATTTCGGTAAAACCTTTGTTTTAAAATGCTTTACTTGGGTATCCCGGATACCCAATTTCTCCGCCAGTTGGTCTGCCAGTGACTGATCCGATTGGTTGAACTGTTGGCTGACAAGCTGTTTTGCGCGCAGATCGGTAATTTCCGGAGCAATTTTTTTCAAAACATACAACATCACAATTTTGTTGGACTTATATTGAGAAAGCCCATAATTGGCCAGAACAACGCCAAGCTCTTTTTGCAGGATCGTTTGCATTCGGTTTTCGATGTTGTCATCGCCTTCCGGTACCTTAGCCAGCAGTTCGAATTTGCGCCGCAACATCGGCATGATATCTGCTGCCAGTGTTTGCGCGTCCTCGATTTCGATCCCCAATGCCTTTGCAAACTTTGCGAGTTTCCTGAGCTCTTGAGATACAGTGCTAATACCCTGAGATGTCATGAGTATTGAAGACTGAAGTCCTTTCTTATGTGATTATCAGACAGATTACTTATAATATACTATTTTACAACAATTGGCCAGTTCACATCCGGGTTTTTCGGGGTTTACGATCCAGGCTTCGGGGTGGTTTGCAGTGAGAGCGCGTATCTGTAAGCGCGCACCGAGATCTCATAATTGAATCCGCGTCGGCGCAGATAGTTAAATATTTTAACCTTGGCGTCCTTGCGGTTTAGTTTGCACCACTGACCCAGCTTGCGTTCCACTATTGTGCATGCCAGCACTTCATCATCGACATCCGCCAGCACAGTTTCGATAATATCCTTGTCAACCCCCTTTTGCATGAGCTCAAACCGCAGGGCTGTTGTGGCTCGCGGTTTAAACTTGTTGCGGTTGTTTATCCAGGATTGTGCAAAAACCGTATCATTTAGAAGTTTTTCATCCGTGAGCCGGGTGATCGTGTCGTCTATAATTTTCGGCGAAAAACGTTTGGCGGTTAGATATTGTTCAACTTCTCTACGGCTGAGCAGCCTGTAGCTGATGTATTTGATCGATCGGATGAATGCTTCATACCGATCATGTTTGTACCGAAGTTTGGAAATTTTTTCGTCACTTATTTCGCAACCCTTTTTCAAATTGGCGGCATCTAGAAGATTGACCGTAAAAGCGAAACCGTGGTTCAGATAGACGCGGACCCGTCCGCGATTTCTTCTGTCTAATTTTAGATCGGTGATTGTTTGTTTCATTATAAATGTATAGCGACGGCAATATACCAATGCTTATTTGATTAATTAAAATTCCATTATATTTATTAGCAGTTGTCAAGGGTTTAACTTTGGGAACAGCACGATACAGGAAGAAATGCCTCTGGCTTTTCAAAAATAAAGGACGGATTTGACAACCCACCTGCATTTGATCTATACGATTGCTGGATTATTATGACAAAAGGAGCTTGTATCAATGTGAAAGGTATCCTTCAAATTACATCGATTGCAGCTGATGCCCAATTGTTGATAATGTTTTTACTGATTTTTCAAGGATAAACCCATGGACAGTGCGCGCCATTCTCGATTATCAAAATTAATTACTACCATCCGTCGGTTAAGAACCAACGAACATACTACCATGGCCATCCTGGCAGTTCTGGTGGGCGTGGCCGGAGGGTTCGGTGCGGTGGGATTTCGCCACCTCATCAACTTTATTCAATCCGTCGCTTATGGCTCCCCCAACGAACTACTGGGTATTGTGGATGCAATCCCTTGGAATATCAAATTTTGGATACCGGCGATCGGCGGCCTTATCGTAGGGCCCCTGGTGTACTTCTGGGCCAGAGAAGCTAAGGGTCATGGTGTGCCCGAAGTAATGGAAGCCGTAGCCCTGAGAAGCGGGCTGATTCGAAAGCGTCTGGTCCTTATCAAAACCCTTGCATCTGCCGTTTGTATCGGAACCGGCGGATCGGTTGGGCGGGAAGGGCCGATTATTCAGATCGGCTCAGCCATTGGGTCAACCCTGGGCCAGCTTCTCAAAGTTTCGGCTTCCAGGATGAGAACTCTGGTCGGATGCGGGGCCGCGGCGGGAATTGCCGCAACCTTTAATGCACCCATAGCCGGATCCATGTTTGCCCTTGAGATCATTCTCGGCGACTTCGGTCTGGCAACCTTCAGCCCCATCGTTATATCTTCGGTTGTCGCTACCGCTATTTCGCGTCACTTTCTGGGCGATACACCGGCCTTTATCGTGCCGGCCTACGAGCTGGTCAGTGCCTGGGAATTTCCATTGTACGTAACCCTTGGACTTTTTTGCGCCCTGGTCGGTGTCGGATTCACGCTGGTGCTTTACCGCACGGAAGATTTTTTCGACCGCCTGAAGTTCCCCGAATATCTCAAGGCGGTGCTGGGAGGCGTCGTTCTCGGCCTGTTTGGTCTGATGTTTCCGCAGATTCTGGGCGTTGGCTACGGTGCCATCGACCATACCCTGGCGCAAAATTACGTCTGGTGGTTTTTACTTTTGCTGGTAGGGGCCAAGATCCTGGCCACTTCCATAACCATCGGATCCGGTGGTTCCGGTGGCATATTTGCGCCCTCGCTTTTTCTGGGGGCGATGGCCGGAGGCTTTTTCGGTTCCATCGTTCATCAGGCCTTTCCTTCCGTAACAGCATCTCCGGGTGCCTATGCCATCGTCGGCATGGGGGCGGTTGTCAGCGCAACCACCCATGGGCCGCTTTCGGCCATCTTGATTCTTTTTGAAATGACCGGCGATTATAAGATTATCCTGCCCCTGATGATTACCTGCATCATCAGCTCGATTGCAGCCGGTCAGTTTCTGAAAGAATCGATTTATACCCTGAAACTGATCCGCAAGGGAATAGACATCCGGGAAGGCAAGGAAGTGAACGTATTAAGGTCGATCCGGGTCGGTGAAGTGATGAACCCGAACGTGGATACGGTTTATGAGGGTTTGCCCCTGGAAGCCCTGGCCGACAAAATTTCCAAAAGCAAATACAACAGCTTTCCAGTGCTCGACTCAGAAGAAGCACTATGTGGCGTCATTTCATTTTTTGATTACCATGAATCCTTGTTCAATGAGGATTTAAAAGGGCTGATTGTTGCCAAAGACCTTGCTAGCCTGGACGTGGTTACGGTGTCGATCGACGATAACTTATACAATGCCCTGCAAAAGATCACCTCAAAAGATTTTTCGACACTGCCGGTGGTAGCCGCGGATGACGCCACCCGCCTGTTGGGTATCCTCACCCGTAGGGATATCATCGGAGCCTATGACAAAGCCGTGGTTAAAAAATCGCTGAATATTTAAACTCAATGGGTACCGACGGGAATGAGTTTGGGCGGGCGCAGGTGACCTGAAAGTCTCCATTCAATAATCTGAATAATCCGCGTCATGATAAAATTGATCAGAAGATAAATGCTTCCGGCAACGATAAATGCCTCCAGAGGGCGGTAATTTTCGGCCATGATAACGTTGGCGACACCCGTCATTTCCATAATGGTGATCGTGCTGGCCAGAGACGTCGCTTTAACCATCAGAATGACTTCGTTTCCGTAGGCTGGAAGCGCCTGTCGGATGGCAATTGGAAATATGATGCGTCTGAACTGCAGAAATCCTGACATACCGATTGATTTGGCTGCTTCGATTTCTCCCCAGGAAACGGCCTCCAACCCACCCCTGATTATCTCACTGCCGTAGGCGGTCGTATTGATCGTCAGCGCAATAATCGCACACCAAAAAGGTTTTTGCAGTACCGGCCACAGAAAGCTTTCCCTTATCCAGACAAATTGCCCCAGTCCGTAATAAATTAAAAACAGCTGCACCAGAAGCGGTGTGCCCCTTATAACAAACACGTAGATACGAACCAGCCGCGACAACCAGGTCAAGCGCGAACGACGGATCAAGGCTGTTATGATCGCCAGCACAAATCCCATGGCCAATGAGAGCGTTACGAGCAGTATCGTCAAGCGAGCGCCGCCGAGTATCGGCAGAATACTTTCGATCATCAGGGCAATATCCATCTCAGGCACTCCTCACGCCGCGACCGACCCACTGCTCGGCACGACGGAAACCGAATCCGGAAACGCTGGTCAATAAAAGAAAAAGGCAGGCCGCCACGGAATAAAAGACAAAAGGCTTCTGGCTGGAGCCGGAAGCGACATATGCCTGCCGCATAATTTCCACCAAACCGGTAACCGAAACCAGGGCCGTTTCCTTCAGGGCACTCAGCCAGCAGTTGCCTAGACCCGGTAGGGCCAACCGCAGCACCTGGGGAACCAGCACGCGGCGAAACAGCAGCCAATCGTTCATCCCGATAGACAAGGCCGCTTCGATTTGGCCTTTGGGGATGGCCAGAACGGCACCGCGAAATACTTCCGTCTGGTAAGCTCCGTTGATTAAAGCAATGGCGATAACACCAGAGGTAAAGGCATTGACTTCAACGTAACCGTGGTAGCCGAACAGCCGGGCTAAAAACATGACCGCACTGCTGCCACCGAAAAAAAGCAGGTAAATGATCAGGAGCTCGGGTATGCCGCGCGCCAGAGTGGTATAGATATCAAGAAATATACGCAGCGGTTTGTAACGCGAAAGTTTGCCCGCTGCGCATATCGTTCCAATGACAAGGGCCAGGGCGAAAGCACACACGCTGACCGTTAAGGTCATCAGGGTCGCCCTGGCCATCTCATCGCCCCAGCCATTGGCACCGAAACTGAGCAGATCCATGTTCGCTGTCCTGCTGATTAAAAGCTTCCAGAGCCTTTGGGGCTGTTATCAAATCCGAACCATTTCAAGGCCAGTTTTTGGATTGTCCCGTCTGCTCTCATCTGAGAAAGACCTTCACTGATGATCGCTTTGAGTTCCGGATCTTGCTTGCGTACGGCGACGCCGTTGCCCAGGCCGAAAATGTCACCCGTCCAGGCCGGTCCGAAAAGAGCCAGGTTTTCCCCCTGTTCCTTTTTCATTATCGGTACCCAGTAGGACAAAGACGCTTCGGCGGCATCGATGCGACCGGTATTTAAATCCAGCAGAACGTTTTCCTGGCTGTCGTATTTTCGAACGGTCAACACATCCTTGAAGAATGTGTCCATAAAATTCGAATGGGTTGTTGTGGTTTGCACCCCGATGACTTTGCCTTTTAACAATTTGCGGAGTGCATCGATAACGCTTTGCTCCGGCGGCGTGATGTCGTTGAGTGTCACGTCACCCACGGAACCTTTGAAAGAGGCGAGCGGGCTTGATTTCAATGTGGCAAAGGAACCGGGTGTCTTAGCGTATGGACCGGCAAAATCGACGACCTTGAGCCGTTTGTGAGTGGCTTGCATGCCGGCAATGATACAGTCGTATTTACCGGCAGTCAGACCCGGAATGATGCCTTTCCAGGCTTGAGGGACAATTTCACATTCAAGGTTCTGGCGGCGGCACACTTCGTTGATGACATCAATGTCAAAGCCATACAATTTGCCGTTTGTATCAGTGGCATTCCATGGCGGATAGGCCCCTTCGGTAGCCACCCGCACTTTTTTCCAGTCCTTGGCAACAACACTTGCGGGAGCAGCGATGCATACTGCCAGGATTATGACCAGTCCGAACAACATTACTTTTTTCATAACTTCCTCCTTTCATGTCTTGATCGATCATCTAACCGAATTCACGCGCCAGAAATTGGCGGCATCGATCTGAATCGGGATCCACAAGAACTTTTTCCGGCGCACCTTCCTCCTCTATTACACCTTCGTCAATAAAGACCACGTGCGATGAAATCTCGCGGGCAAAGCCGATTTCATGGGTCACGATGAGCATGGTCCGGCCCTCTTGAGTCAATTGATGAATCACTCTAAGCACTTCTCCGACAAGTTCCGGGTCCAGCGCCGAGGTGGGTTCATCGAAAAGCATTACGCGCGGATGACGTGCCAGCGCGCGTGCTATCGCAGCACGTTGTTGCTGACCGCCTGAGAGATGACTCGGGTAGTGGTCACGTTTTTCTGCGATACCGACCTTGGCTAATATTTCTTCCGCCTCGGCAATCGCTTCATTCCGCGGTCTTTTCTGAACATGAACGGGGCCTTCGATGACGTTTTCCAAAACCGTCATATGCGAAAAAAGGTTGAAGCTCTGGAATACCATGCTGAGCCTGGAACGAATTCGATCCACCTGTTTGCGGTCAACCGGGACCACGGATCCGTCCCTTCGCCGCCTGGTTTGAATCAACTCACCGCCGATATACACTTCACCGGCATCCGGAACTTCCAGAAAATTAATACAGCGCAGCATGGTGCTTTTTCCGGAGCCGCTGGAGCCGATGATGCTGATCACATCCCCCTCGCGGGCAGTCAGTGATACGCCTTTAAGCACTTCCAGGGCGCCGAAACTTTTGCGCAATTCCTTCACTTCCAGAGCCACGTTTTGAGTTGAAGCTGTATTAGGCACGGTTAATAGCCTCTACATTGTTCGGCTCCGAAGAACCGCTTTAAGAACGGCCGTATAAAAAAGATTGAACTAGTTCGCTTCGCTCACAATTGGAATGATGGAAAGATGGAATACTGGAATATTGGGTCTTTATTGCACCGCGTTGAAAAATATCATGATTCATGAGATAAACCAATCATGGGGAAATCACGAAAATCGACTCCAAATCACGTATCCAAATACAGCGGTTGTCTGCTTTTAACCCATAATTCCATTTTTCCAATATTCCAGCATTCCATATGGCGGCATAAAAGCGATACCGTAAAAAACTATATGATTTCAATTAATTGTAGAATTTCCGAGACGTCGCGGATTATTTCAAATTCCGGAATTTTTTCTAAAAGGTCAAATATGGCGCATCACACTTCGCGGTATACATATATTGGGCTGCTCCAGGCGTTGTGCCCATCTTCGGTCGTCACACGAACCCACAACGGGTTGTCTCCCTTAGGCTTGAGTGCCACCTCCACGGTATCAACGATTTCGAGACAGTCGTTGCGGTCGGGCAGACGCGAGATTCGCAGCTGACGTTTGAGTCCGCCGGCATCCATAACGATATCCTGAATCCCTATTCGGTTCAGATCATAGCGACCCGACACGTGATTGGTGGTAACGTGGAGCCGACTTGAAGCTATGTTGTCCAGCCATACATCGAATCCACAAGAATTGCCGGACCATTCATACCCCGGGAAAACGATAAATTTTCCGTCCTGATTATATTCGGCGGTTAAGTTGTTGATATGTCGCCAGAACGCATTATTGATTTGAAAGTCGTTGGCTTGATGACCGGCGATATCCAGAAAGGCGAGATCTCTGGCAAATTCGATATATTCCCGGGCAGACCCGACGCCCACCGATTCTCCGCTCTGTCCGTGAAGGTCTCCCCAGTACCCTGAAAAAGGGCCCTTTTTGATCATAACCGGGTTTGCATTCGCGAGCACCGCGCTATACCGGTCGAGAATACTTATTCGCAATATTCCTTCTTCACGGACGCTGAGCCCTTTCAGTTTAATCGCACGGCGGCCTCTGGGGAGATCGATTTTTTCCGGTAGTCCATCGACGGTCATGTTCGCAGAGAGTCGGATTGTTTGTTCCACTTGATCCGTAGGGTTGCCCCAGGCGTCTTCTGCCTTTATGCCCAGCGAAAATTTTTCATCCGGACGACGCAAAGTAGCGGCCACGGCTTTCCACAGCGCCGGTTTGGAAGGCACGATGCTGATCGTAGGGCTGTTGCGGACAGGGATAAATTGTCCGGTGGCATAGATATCAACGGCAACTTTAAACTCAAAATGGCTTTGACAAAAAGATTGTAATCGGAGTCCCGGAGAACCTGCGGAAGTATCTCCGAATGTAATCATTATTGTGTCTCCCTCGCACAAATATCCATCCACGATCTTAACCGTCAGGCCGTGGTAGCGGGGACGGTACAGGGCATCATAATCGTAAGTAACTTTTAAGGAAACGTCATTGCTTGCAGTTGCGGAAACATAATTGGCATCTGTCGGATTCTCGACCTGCAGTTTTCCCCAATCTGTTGCAAATCGAAACAAAACTCTTATCGCACCCGTATCATCAATGCCATAAGGTCCGGCTGAATAAGCCAGGTGAAAGGTCTGAAAACTGCGGACCTCAAAGGCGCCTTTTGGCGAGAACTTGACTTTTCCGTAAAGATCGGGATTCGCGGCAGGCTGGGCTGACGGCCAAATTTCGCCCATATGCTTCGTATCAATTTTTTTTTCAGTTTTCATTCGATGTTGGACGTTCGATGTTCATCTTTCAAAACAACTCTTTGCGTCATAATCATGACAGTTTGTTTAAGCTTTCACCGTCGTGTAGAAATTTTCACCATCATTGCGGATGATCCCCTTGTTTAGAAAACCCGCTATGACCTCGTCGTATTTTGCCCGGTAAGCGCCGTCAAAATAAAGATCGACCGTCTCTGTGAACCAGTGTGTATCCATCAGCAGATCGAAAAAAGACTGCGCCGGAACCGCTTTTTTCATCAGCAGCGTGTAGACCGTAATCTTCTTAAGAACATCGGTTCCCACTTTACGCCGATCGGCCAGATAGCCATCAATGCGCCTCAGGCTGCGCTGCAGGGCGCCTTTAAAATCCTTGAAAATGGGGCCGTGGCCGGGACAGACCGCAGCAACCTTGAGCCGGGAAATATTTTCCAAAGATTTTTTAGTGTAATAGACCGCCGCATTGCCCTCGACCCGAACTGTATGCGCGGCCAGATCATGCTCCCAGAGAGTGTCTGAAGATATCAGCAGCCTTTCTTTTCGATTGTACAACACGATGCCGTCTGCGGCATGCCCCGGGGTGTAAATGACTTCGAATTGATGCGGCCCGACCGCGATTACATCACCATCTTCCAAACCTTGCGTACAGGGGAAAAAATCGGCCTGCTGGTGGTAATATCGCCACCAGGTTGACCAGTCGTCACCGGATTCGATGAAGTGTTTGCCGATTTCGTGCAGGAAGATGTCGCAGCCCGAGCGTTCATGAATGATTTTATTGCCGCCGATGTGATCGCAGTGACAGTGGGTTGAAATAATCCGGCCCACCTCGGATATGCCAACTCCCAGATCGTTCAAGAAGCGAGCGGTTTCGTTGAAATCGGCAACATAACCGCTGTCGATCAGAATCGGTGGATTACCGCGATAGACGAAATGATTCGCATTCAGGTAGCCGCGCTCGATGAAGAACAGGTCCGGCAGGACTTCTACGATGCTTGGTCTCATTGCGTTTCCGGGTCGAGTCGGTTATTCAAAAGGAAGATAGAATGAATCGTTTATCCACCGACGGTATCATCCACGATAAAGGCCGAGCTGCGAACGGCAATACTGCGCTTTTTAACCCAGACCTTGGCCATCAAAATGGAATCTCCTTCTAGGTTCACCAGGCTCGGCTGTTCTTCGACATAGGTAATATCGTCCTTTACAAATTCGTAATAGGTGGTGTTGGTGCTGTAAGGGTCCGCTATCAGAACAACGCGATTGGGATCGTAGGGGTGCTTTTGAGGCGACCCGGTAAAAGACACATGTGTTTTTTTCATCTCCCTTATATCTTTGGGCTTTTTATAGTAGGCCTGTATTTCGAACTTCTCGAACGGCTTCGGAAAATTTGATACCGTCATCGACTAACCTCCTGGGCTGCTGTCACTCAGATTTGTTAAACACTTGCCTCGTTGAGAAGATTTTCCAGATCTTCCGCATCCACGACGCCGAGTCTTATAGCGACATTCGGTTTGAGAAGCGCAAAGTGGCCTCTGGCCTTGGCACAGAGCTCACCCTGTTCATTATGCAGATGCCCTTCCATGATGGCTTCATTTCTGCCCGAAATTTCCACAGTTCGGCCCTGCGCCTTTAATTTTTGACCGATATAAATCGGTTTTACAAAATCGACGGTCATGGATTTTGTGACAATGATTTTTTGGAGCAGGTGAATCGCCGCCCAGCTCATTATCTCATCCAGTAAGGTTGAGATGATGCCGCCGTGCACCAAATTGCTCCAGCCGCGCAGATGATCGGGTATGGTTACCCAGGATACGACCTCATCTTCATTGGCAAAAAACCGCATGTGCAGCCCGGAAGGATTTGCCGGACCGCAGGCAAAACACATGTGTCCATCCCGTACCGGCAGTTGGGTGTAATTATCCATGTTTTCCATAGCAGCGTACTTAACCTCATTGTTCTTTTTAGAATTCCGCATTTAATATATATTTTGGTGCCTCTCATACCATAATGTTTTCCTTTAGTATCACGCAAAGCCGTAAAAATCGCCAAGAAAAATAATGATGATGGTCATAATTTATAGATTACTAGCGTTTTTACGTGAGGTTGTGTGTTCATCTGTCATTTATTTTCAGGTTTCTTAAAATGCATCAAATAGTTTACATCCGCATTTCCACCGAGCCACATCCGGCGCAAAACCGGGTTGTAATGAAGACCCGTTAGATCCTGCCGGACAAGGCCCGCGTCCGTTGCCCACGTATCGATCTCCGACGGTTTGATAAATTTGCGGTATGTGTGGGTCCCTTTTTTGACGATCCCCAGTATATATTCGGCTGCGATGATGGCCAGCAAAAAAGCCTTGATGCTGCGATTGAGCGTTGCGAAAAATACATCCCCGCCGGGTTTGACCAGCGTCCGGCAAGCGTTGATGATGGATGACGGATCCGGCACATGCTCCAGGAATTCCATGCAGGTAACGACATCGAAACAGCCGGGTTCGGATGCGGCCAGCGCTTCGACCGTTATCCGGCGATAGGTCACCTGGAGGCCGCTTTGCACCAGATGTCGCCTGGCAACAGCCAGCGCTGCCTGTCCGATATCGATACCGGTAACATGCGCACCCGTTGCTGCGACGGCTTCTGAAAGAATTCCACCCCCGCAGCCCACATCAAGAACTTTTTTCCCGGAAAGCGGTGCCGCCCGTTCGCCGATGTAATTTAGACGCAGCGGGTTTATATCGTGCAAGGCTTTAAACTCGCCCTTTATATCCCACCACAGCGGGGCCTGCGCTTCAAATTTATCGACTTCCCCCGCATCTACATTGGTGGTATCGATCTTGTTCATTGGCATTTCAACCGTTGTCGCATCAGGTATTTGCTGTCGAGCTATCGGGAAGCCTTCTTGATGGCGCCTGCAACTGCAAGAAGGACCGATAGCGCAGAATAAATCAATTAAAAATAATACAGTGTAATTGTCCTGCAAGAGCCGCCGGATAATATCAGGAAAATTTTAGATGTCAGGCAGAGCAGGTTTCATTTATTAGACGATTATTGGCGGGCGGGCAAGAGGTTAATCATTGGTTGAACGAAAACCCTGACGAAACAGAATTGTTGGGTTTCGCCCTTTGGAATTATATCTTGTTAGACTAATTTTCGTAGGTTGGGTTGATCCGCCGGAGGCGGAGAAACCCAACAATAAGGATCGAGCTCAACCCAACCTACCAAAAATCGGAATTTCGTTTAGGCACTAGTAGATGGTTTCCGTATCGGCTTTTCCCCGCAGCCCCTGGAGCATGTAGTAGGTAAACACGCCGTGCCGCAGCTCTTCATTTTCGACATTGACCTCATTGGCGCTACTGGCGGTGATGATGACTTTGCCTTTGCCCCCGGCCAGCCGGTCCAGAAAGGCATCTGAGATATTGGCCCGCATACCGCTGATACTCACTGCTCGGCCGCCGCTTCTGTAGAGTTTAATCCTGCCGGTGGCCATGATCGTGTAAGTATCGCCTTTGGCCAGAAAGATGCTCGTATTCCGCTTGCGGTTGTGGCCGTATACCCGGATGCTTTTATAGTCTCAGGCCAAAGACAGCATAGATTCGAGCGGTTGGATATCCGGTGCCGTGGTGCATCCACCCAGAAGATTTAGATCAAATGCAGACAAGCAAAATTTGATTGTAGTACGCATTAAAAAGTTCATTTGAATCTTGCTCCCGGCGGCTTAAATGTGTCCTGGAATCCGCATTTTGTTGTCCGCACCCTAGCGCGGGTAACTGACGATAAAGCAGGTATCTGAAGCGATGCCGTCCTGCGGGGATAGTTGCAAATTGCCGGCCGTGGTCGAGTCGGCGGCGGCTTTTACCACACCGATGCCGCGGGTGCGCATCCGGATGGCGCCGCGCGTATTTACGGTGACCTCCGAATAATAGCCCCCTGCGGCTTGCCGTAAGGTGTCATCCAGATCCGTAAATTGGTTTTCTGATGCCACGACGGTAATCACATCTTTTCCGAAGGGTGGTTGAACCTCCAGTTCGCCGTATCTGCCGATGATTTTTGTCTCTCCGGCCCGGATCCAGTTATCTTTGTCATGGACGTTAGGAAAAAGAAGCGTATTCATTTTTTTCTGGCTGCTTGAACCCTCTGCTGCAGAGGACAGGTATATGACCTTAATGTAGCAACCCCTTGAGGCCTTTACCTGAAATCGAATCTTTTCTTTGCTATAGTAACTGGCACCCTGGCCCTTTTCCGGCTGGATTTTCACCCGGAAATCCGGATTGAGCGACTTGTTCTCTAAATCGTCATTGGTCAGCGCCAGGAAATAGTCTTTTTGAACTTTTTCGGATAGCTGAAACAGATAGTTTTGCAGTACCCTGTTTTGACGCACCAACTCGGCGATTTGTTCGCTCTGTTGCTGGCTATAGCCCGCCATCTTTTGGTCGTGCAATTGTTGTCTCTTTTCGAGATTCGTTAAGGTTTGTCGGATTTGGTCATATTCCATTTTTGTCTGATCGCTGGCGCTGGTAACTTTCTGGTCAATCGTTTGCAGCAGTTTCTCGTAATGCTTCATCTGTTCGCTATAGACCGACATGTGCCGGTCCAACAAGCCGGCTATTTTTTTGGTGCCCTCCAGTATCTCGTCTTGCTTGCGATCCAGCCGGTCGACCACTTCATTGATGAATTTCTGCTGTTGAAGTTGCTCATCCGCATTGCGTCGATCGATGGTCAGCAGTACCCAATGACGGCGGCCTCTGGCGTTGGTCCATCTGTCTTTCTCCCGGACACCGGACAGTACTTTGCGCGAGCTTACGAAAAGGGAGCTGGCGATTTTTTCTTCTTCATAGCCGCTTTTTTTCAGGATGTGGTTTTTAAAATCGGATTTGACGGATACAGAGAGCTGATAACACAGGTCGTCCAGTGCGCGATCCCTGGCCAGCCGCATGGCATCATAATCGGGTTTTTTGCCTCTGTAGTCGGCAAAACTGATGCCATGATAAACGCCGGTTAATTTTAAAGTGCCGTTCAGATGGCTGTGGAGCCATTGGGGTTGACGCGGTGCAGCACCTAAGGGGGCAGTAAAAAGAAAAATAGAAAAAGCGGCTAGACTTAGCAGTTGTAATCTCAGGTTTTTTTTCATTATCGCCATCCTGATAGAGTTATTCTGTATTGCAGAGCACGGCCGGGATAGGAATATTTTATCATAAAAGCGATCAATTACCAATCTGGATATTCTCATTACAATGTCGGCGATCCAATTTGAGCTCGGATGAAAGAATATTCGGTGTCAAGGATTGTCGCAGATATGGTAGGCGGCGCTGTTTAGCTGATTCAGCGCAGCATTGTCAGTTCTTAATCATGGGGATGACTGATTTACGGTCTTTACGTCCGCATTGGGGATTCGCATCAAGCCCCAGAGCTGGGACAAGAGCATGCCGATCAGCATCAGGCCGCAGCCGAGCAGTCCCCGGAATGACAGGATCTCACCGAGGATTAACCAGCCCCCTACGGCGGCGAACACGGCCTCGAGGCTTAAAATAATGGCCGCATGCGCCGGGTGGGCGTTTCGTTGGGCGATGACCTGCAGGGTGTAGGCCATGCCGACGGACAGCGCGCCGCCGTAGAAGATCGGAACTGCTGCCTGTAAAATCCCCCCGAGGCTAATCACCTCAAAAATCATGGCGGTGATGAGGCTGAGCACTGAACAGGTCATATACTGAGCGAACGCCAGTTTTAGGGGGTTCATCCGCGGAGAAAACCAGGCAATGATCAAGACATGGCCGGCCCAGAAAAAGGCCCCGGCCAGTTCCAAAAAGTCACCATAGGCGATCGTAAATTCCTCGGTTATGCACAGAACGTACAGACCGCAGGCTGCCAGTGCAGCACCAATCCAGGAACCGGTATTCGCGCGCTGCTTGAAGAATAATCCCAGAATCGGGACAATGACAACATAAAGCCCGGTAATGAATCCGGCATTGCCGGCGGTAGTGTAAACCAGTCCGACCTGCTGAAGGGAGGCGCCGGTAAAAAGGGCGAGTCCGGCCAGGGCGCCGCCCAGTAGGAAAGTACCGGTGCCCGTAGCTTTCACCTCTTGGTCGGAAGCGAGGTTCTTTGTGTTCATTAACAGAACAAAAGGAAGCAGGACCAGGCTGCCGAGAGCAAAGCGAATACCGGTAAACGTGAAAGGGTCCACGTAATCCATGCCCGCCCGCTGGGCTACAAACGCAAAGCCCCAGATGATTGCGGTAAGCAGCAGCAGAGCATCCGATTCGAGGGTTTGGGTATTCATAAATATATTTGCCAAATATTTAAGGCAATGCGGCGGCTGGTATTATCTCATAAAAGCGTTTTGCCATCTGAGCGTAACCGGCATCGTTAGGATGAATCGGGTCGCTCATCAATTTGCTGTTGCCCATAATTCCTTCCAGGATGTTTGGGATGAGGATTGCGCCGGTTTCAGAGGCCACCTGCCGGTAACCATCACCGATACCACGGCCTAAGATGGGCAAATCCATTCCTCCAATGACTACGAGAGCACCCGCATTTTGAATAGCTTCAACGATAGTCTTTAAATTTTCGAAAGCCGTTTTCGCGGAGACACGGTTTTTAAAATCATTGCCACCCAGGGTCAACAGAACAATCCGCGGTGATTGAGACAGTACATCTTCTTCCAATCTTCTTAGCGCTCTGGCAGTGGTATCCCCCGGTATCCCAGCGTTGATAATCGGTTTGCCAAGCAGACGTGATAACTGTGACGGATAGTCCATGCCGCCGGAAGCCCCATATCCGGATGTCAGACTGTCGCCGAAGCAGATAATGTTTTGGCCGGTGGGCGTGATGTCTTGTCTAAAATCCGGCTTCGACCAAAACAGTTGATATCCCAGAAACAAAATACCGAAGGTTAACAATATATAGATAAGCTTTTTCATTTGCTAGGTTCCGGTTCTACACATTGCGCCCGGGGTGGATAATGGTGGGCACTGCCGGTTTTTTGGGTTTCATATTGACGATCAAAATGCCGGTAACTATCAAAAGCAGGGCCACTGCAATATTGGTTGTGATCGGCTCTCCCAGAACAAATCCCCCCAGGACAACGCCTGATACCGGCATCAGGAAAATGAATGAGTGCAGGGAAACGGCACCGTATTTTTTCAACATCGTGTTCCAGGCCACAAAGCCGAATGAAGTTGCAACAAGTCCCTGGTACAATACGGAAAAAACAACACTGTAATCCAGGCGGTTCACCATGATCTCACCCGACAGAAAACCGGTGACTAAAAAAAGCGGCCCCGAGAGCAGCGTAGGGTATAATACGACCTGAAACGGCTGCAAGCCCGCTAAAATCTTTTTCGTATACACGCCATTGCAAGCCCAGGTAAAGGCGGCGCCAAGTATGATCAGGTCTCCGATTTTCAGTTCGGATGAGATTCCCTTTTTATCGAGAATCACAAAGGCCACCCCGGCAAACCCCAGCAGCATTCCGAGCAGTTTGCGCTTGCTGATCTGGTCACCCGGGATGAAAAAATGCGCCAGAAACAGGACAAAAAACGGCTGGATATTTGCCATCAGGGCTCCACGGGAGGCATGGGTCTTGCTGAGTCCGGTGTAAAACAGGGAGAGCTGGGTAAAAAAAATGGCGGATATGATGAGCAGTTGATGCAGCTGTCCCTTTTTAATATTGATCGGCTGGCGGGTGAAAATTGCCCAGGCCAGGATTGTCAGGGCAGACAGGCTGAAGCGGATGCCGGCGGTGGTAAATACGCCAAGGCCGGACAGACTGATTTTAATTGCGACGGTATTGGCACCGAAAAGGATGCACAGGAAGGCAATAAACACAAGGGCCAGAAACGGGATAGACGGAATAACAGCAGTTCGATCATTCATCACTAAAACAAGTCGATTCTAACTAGTAGATTGTTTTCAAATTGTTGTTTCAGATTCTTCATTTGTGGGAGCGTCTTCGACTCGGCCGAGCTTGCCACGGGCCAGGCGAGGTACATAGTGCACTCGCGGCAAGATGCGGCTCCCACCTCTATTGCAACAGAATTAAGGAATCGATCTACTAGATATATATTCAAACTGTGAATGATCTCCTGTTCCTGGCTGGAGCCGTCATCACGGCCACAAGCGTCAACGGCGGCTCCGGAAATGCCGAGTATTTCTTTTCACTGTGTTCGTCTGAAAGTTTTGTAAAAAGTCTGAATATCCCTAAAGTGTCATTCTGGCGAAGGCCAGAATCCAGTTATTTTAGTATATTCTGGATGCCGGATCCGTCATCCCGGACTTGATCCGGGACCGGCATGACGAATTCGGACTTTTATCGGTAGAGTCAAGTTTCCGGGATGCCGATTCATAACTTTGCCGGGAAGGTAAACCTATTTTTCCGCAATTTCAAGAATTCTTTTCTATAAAGAGTGGGCCGGTTCGATGTTTGTACATATTACAGATCTCGTAAATTACTTTTACAATTAGTCAACTTTTTTGGGCACTATCTACATCTAATTGCGCAAAATTAAGGGATTTAGGAATTGAGGGATTGAGGGATTAAAGGATAAAATCAATAAATTTACAATAGATAGAATTCCTTCAATTCCTAAATCCCTTAATTCCTGAATTAGACCCATGTCCAATTCTCATGCAAATGTTCGACATTTAAAGGTTCACAGTCATTTTCCCAAGCTAAATGACGAGGTCTGTATTAATGCAGCTTACCGATTTTTTTCTCCACCGCATCCACAAGTTTACCGCTTTGCATGAGCTGCCGCATGGCGGTGATATCCCGGGCGAGAACGCGATCGGTCTCCAGGGGGGTAATCGCATTGCGGATTACTTCATAGGCCGCCAGTGTGCCTTTGCCCGGTTTCATGTTCGTAAACAGATCCATTGCCTGCGCACCGCAGAGCAGTTCGATGGCGATGACATTTTCCGTATTTTTAACGATATCCCGGCATTTGCGGGCGGCAATGGTGCCCATGGATACATGATCCTCTTTATTGGCCGAAGTCGGAATGGAGTCCACGCTGGCCGGATGAGACAGCACTTTGTTCTCAGACACCAGGGCTGCGGCGGTGTACTGGGCGATCATAAATCCCGAATTCAGACCGCCGTCCTTGACCAGAAAGGCCGGCAGACCGCTTAAATTCGGATTGACCAACCGTTCCGTGCGGCGCTCGGAGATGTTCGCCAGTTCGGAAATTGCCAATGACAAAAAATCGAGTGCGAGCGCCACCGGCTGCCCGTGAAAATTTCCACCCAGTAAAAATTCTTTTGTGTCCGCAAAAATAAGCGGATTGTTGGTGGAGGCGTTCATTTCAGTTTCAACCACTTTTTTCGCATAAGCAATAGCGTCGCGACTGGCACCGTGCACCTGGGGCGAGCAGCGCAAGGTGTAAGCATCCTGAATCCGATCGCAATCCTTGTGGGAGCTGATGATTTCGCTGTCCTGTACGATGCGATCCATATTGTCGGCGGCCGTGATCTGTCCGCTGTGGGGTCTGATTTGATGAATTCTTGAATCGAATTCCGTGCGGCTGCCGAGCAGAACCTCGAGGCTCATGGCCGCGGCGATATCCGTTAGTTTGGCAAGCCGGATGGCATCAGATACAGCCAATGCACCGATGGCGGTCATGACCTGCGTACCGTTAACCAGAGCAAGACCTTCGGCCGCCTCGAGCTGAATCGGCTCCAGACCGCATTGTTTCAGGGCGGCTTTGCCCGATATTTTCCGGTTGCGGTAATACGCCTCACCCAATCCGATGAGAACCAGCGACAGATGGGCCAGTGGGGCCAAATCGCCACTGGCGCCCACGGAGCCTTTCTCGGGTACGACCGGGCACACGCCTTTGTTGAGCAACGTCACCAGATGGCGGACGGTCTCCAGCCGGATGCCGGCATGCCCCCGGGCCAGATCCTTTATGCGCAGGGCCATTATCGCGCGCACGACTTCCCCTTCCAACGGATTTCCGACACCGCTGGAGTGACTCATCAGGATGTTTTCCTGCAGCTTGCGGGTATCTTTTCGAGAAATGCTGACATCGCTCAAGGCCCCGAATCCAGTCGTTACACCGTATATGGCCTTGCCCTCTTTCACCCACTGGTCGATCAATCGACGGGTTGCGGTGATCCTTTCGTTCGAGCCCTTGGACAGCGTGACCCGGGCGCCCTGTCTGGTGACGGCGACCAGGTCATCGATATTCATGCCGTCCATTCCTAGGCAAATTTCTTTCATAGAATCCGTCCTTATCATTCTGAATTGGTGTGTCCGGCGGCCGTTCTCCGAATAGCATCTATTGATGGAAATTTTGGTTGACACAATTTTTTTAAGTTGTATATACAACCATATATAACTAACAGTCAAGTCAACTTTAAACCGGGGAGAGGAAAATGTTGAGCAACAGTGACATTTCCAAGGCCATGACGGTAGGACTCGAGGATATCTTGGATGAATTGCCGCAGCCGCCGCAATTCGAGGAGGGAATCCGCCGGGCGCCCAAAAGAAAATTCACCCTAACCCAGAAAGAAACCGAGACAGCGCTGAAAAACGCCCTGCGTTATATCCCGGAAAAATGGCACGCGCAGCTGGCACCCGAATTTTTGGAAGAGCTTTTCAATCGGGGCCGAATATACGGCTACCGCTTTCGGCCGGCTGGTCGGATCAAGGGGTTGCCGGTGGATGAATATCGGGGACACTGTATCGAAGGGCGCGCCTTTCAGGTAATGATCGACAACAACCTGGATTTCGAGATTGCCCTTTATCCTTATGAACTGGTGACTTACGGGGAAACCGGCCAGGTATGCCAGAACTGGATGCAGTACCGTCTGATCAAAAAGTATCTTGAAGTTATGACCCGGGATCAAACCCTGGTGGTGGAATCCGGTCATCCCTTGGGATTGTTTGTGTCTCATCCCCATGCACCGCGGGCCATCATTACCAATTCCCTGATGGTCGGCGCCTTTGATGATCAGCAGAACTGGCACCGGGCCATGGCACTCGGTGTGGCCAATTACGGGCAGATGACCGCAGGCGGGTGGATGTACATCGGACCCCAGGGCATCGTTCATGGGACCTACAGCACCATTTTAAATGCCGGCCGACTGGAACTGAACATCCCGGCAGACAAGGACCTTGCCGGTCATCTTTTTGTATCTTCCGGTCTGGGTGGTATGAGCGGCGCCCAGGGCAAGGCGGTTGAGATTGCCGGCGGTGTCGGTCTCATCGCCGAAGTCGATCAATCCAGAATCCAGACCCGCTATGACCAGGGATGGGTCAGCGAAATCTTTGACAGTCCTGAAAAAGTATTTGCGCACGCTAAAAAATGCCAGGAGAACCGGGAGAGCAAGGCGATTGCGTTTTACGGCAATATCGTCGACCTGATTGATTATGCGGTCAAAAACAACATCAGAATCGATCTGCTCTCAGACCAGACCTCCTGCCATGCGGCCTACGACGGCGGTTATTGCCCCCAGGGTTTAACCTTTGAGCAACGGACGCAGTTGTTGAAAACGAATCCGGCCGAATTTCGGCAATCCGTCGACCGATCCCTGAAGCGTCACTTTGAATTGATTCGGAGGCTTGTCGCACGCGGCACCTATTTTTTCGATTACGGCAACAGTTTTTTGAAAGCCGTGTATGATGCCGGGATTCCGGAAATTTGTAAAAACGGAAAAGATCCGATGGATGGATTTATATTCCCGTCCTATGTCGAAGACATCATGGGGCCGCTGTTGTTTGATTACGGATACGGTCCTTTCCGCTGGGTGTGCCTGAGCGGAAAATATGAAGATCTATTTAAGACCGACCGGGCGGCCATGGATTGCATCGATCCGAATCAAAGATTTCAGGACCGCGACAATTACGTCTGGATTCAGGATGCGGATAAGAATAAACTTGTCGTCGGTACCCAGGCCAGAATACTTTATCAGGACGCGCTGGGCCGCATGAACATCGCCCTGAAGTTCAATGAAATGGTGCGCAGCGGCGATATCGGACCGGTCATGCTGGGAAGAGACCATCACGACACGGGCGGCACGGATTCGCCCTTCAGGGAAACGGCCAACATCAAAGACGGCAGCAATATTATGGCCGATATGGCGGTCCAGTGTTTTGCCGGAAATGCGGCCCGGGGCATGAGTCTTGTCGCACTGCACAACGGCGGCGGCGTGGGTATCGGCAAGGCTATTAACGGTGGTTTCGGGCTCGTACTGGATGGCAGTGAAAGGGTCGATTCGGTCATTCGTCAGGCCATTCCCTGGGATGTGATGGGCGGTGTGGCCCGCCGGGCCTGGGCCCGGAATGAAAATTCCATTGAAACCGGCATCAAGTACAATCAAATGCGCAAAGGGACCGATCACATTACACTACCGTATCTGGCGGATGAGAAAATGGTGGCGGACCTGGTTTCAGATGCTTATGGTAAGTCGGTTGAGCCGGTTGAGCCCGTTTAGCCCGTTGGGCCGTTGGCCCGTTAGTCGGTTAGCCCGTTAGCCCGTTTGCCCGTTGAGCCGGTTGAGCCCGTTTGCCCCGCCGCGGCGGGATTGAGCCCGTTTACCCGTTTTGCCGGCTGAATACCTATATTTAAGAATTTGATATGAAGTCCCGCTCTGCGGGGTTAGCCCGTTAGCCCGTTTTGCCGGTTGAACATATCCTTATAAAAATACGATGTGAAATCCCGCGTTGGGGGTTTGGTCATCAAACCGTTAATCTTTTTTCACGGGTAGACAGAAACAAGGAGGACTTAGTTATCCCATGAAAAATATCATCGAATGTGTTCCCAACTTCAGCGAAGGTCGGGATGCGGATAAAATCGAGAAGATCGTCGAGCCTTTCAGGGGTCAAGATAAAGTCAAACTGCTGGACTACCAGCGGGACGAAGACCACAACCGGTCGGTGGTGACGGTCGTGGGAGAATCCGATGCTTTGAAAGATGCCGTTATTGCATCCATGCGCACGGCCGTTGAGCTGATCGACATGCGCAGCCACCAGGGGCAGCACCCTCGTATGGGGGCGATTGACGTGGTGCCTTTTATTCCGGTAAAAAACATCACCATGGAAGAGACGGTTCAACTCTCCCGGAAGGTGGCCGACGAAGCCGCTGCGGCATTAAACCTGCCTATCTTCTTATATGAAGCTTCCGCCACCCGGCTCGAAAGGCGCAACCTGGCGAAGATCCGTAAAGGCCAATTCGAAGGCATGCCCGATAAGCTGAAAGACGCAGACTGGGCGCCTGATTTCGGACCGGCGCAGATCCATCCCACCGCGGGCGTCACGGCGGTCGGGGCCCGCATGCCCCTGGTGGCTTACAATGTGAATCTGGCAACGAACAATATGGCGATCGCCGACAGCATCGCCAGGAAAGTCCGGCATATCGGCGGAGGATTGCGGTACTGCAAGGCAATCGGAATCGATCTGAAGGATCGCGGTATCGTTCAGGTCTCTATGAATATGACCGATTACACCAAAACGGCACTGTATCGCGTCCTTGAACTGATCCGGATTGAAGCCAGACGCTACGGGGTAAATGTTGTCGGCAGTGAGATCATCGGCCTGGTGCCGATGGGGGCGCTGATTGACAGTGCGGCGTACTATCTCGGGCTTGAAGAATTTTCGATGGAACAGGTGCTGGAGGCGCGGATTTGGGAGTGATTGCGAACTCGAGTATCTTTTATGGGGAGTCGGGAATTTATTTAAGTTGTGCCGCTCCATGAATGATCAGCGACTGCATCGTGCAAACTCATGCACAAGGGCTCGTAAAGAAAGAACAGCAATTGGGGCATTAAAGCAGTGGATTCGGTGGTTGCGCAATGATTTACACATAAATCACCGAATAGATATTGACGCTGTTCTTCCTTAACGATCCCTAATGCATTCAGATCCGCCGGAGGCGGACACGATTTCGCTGCTGATCACTCATTCCGCTAGTATTAATGTGCTAAATGAAAAATACCCCCGAGCCCTAGAATATATTTCTTACTATTTAGTAGATTGTTTCCTAATTTCTGTTGCAATAGATGTGGGAGCGGACTTCGGCGAGCTCAGTCGAGTCGCATCTTGCCGCGAGTGTGCTACGTATCGCGCCCGGCCCGTGACGAGCTCGGTCGAGTCGAAGGCGCTCCCACAAATGAGGGATCTGAAACAACAATTCGGAAACATTCTACTATGCGGTGGTACGAAGGAGTAGGTAATTAAAAAGAGTGGCGTAGTAAATTACTAAGAAAAAAGGATCAAGCGATGTATGCCGATTTAACGATTAGGGAATTCATGGAAAAAACAGCTTCATCCGCCCCGGTGCCCGGCGGAGGCAGTGTCGCGGCACTGGTTGCCGCCCTGGCGAGTAGCCTGTCACAAATGGTTGCCGGTTTGACCATCGGCAGAAAAGGGTTCGAAGACTGCCAGGAAGAAATGAAGACCATAACCGCTTCGGCATCGAAACTCAGACAGCGGTGCATTGCCAATATCGACCGGGATTCCGATGCCTACAACCAGGTGTTGGCCGCGTTTAAGTTGCCCCGGGACAGTGAAGAAGACAAGCAGGCCCGAGCCGAGGCGATTCAAAGCGCATTGAAACAGGCCACAAGAGTTCCCCTCGAAACGGCCACGCTGGCATTTGAAATCATTGAGCTTGCCGCCCGGACGGTGGAGAAGGGCAATCCAAACGCCGTCACCGACGGTGCGGTCGGCGCCATGCTGGCCCGATCGGCAGTCCTGGCCGGATTGTACAACGTGAACATAAATCTATCCTCGATCAAAGACAGCGAATTTGTTATCGACATTTCCAAGCAGGTGGAACAGCTGGAAGAAAAAGTTGAAAAAAAAGAAAAGGAAATACTTGCCAAGGTTAATTTGCCCTAACATTGCATATATTCTTGTCATCTATCATTGCCGATATGCTTGAGACGGTTGTGTTTTCTGGGCAGATGCTGGATGCTTGATACTTGATGCTGGATTTCTATTAATTCACTAATGATGAAATCCAAAAACATCCAGACTTCGACGAGCTCCCTTTGGTCTGAGCTACATTCGGCCTGAGCTCATGCCAAAGGCAGGGTCGAAGACAGTCGAGTCGTTTTAAACCCGCCCGCCAGGCTTTTCGATGAATTACAGCAGATTTTAACGGAACATATTTCTGACAATCACCATAAGATCCACCGAACCCCTCTGCCGGCAGAGGGGTTCTTTTATACGACAACTGCGACGACGGCATCGGGTAAATGATAAATAAGATCAAAAGCCGCCCGATATATGGATGAGGTATTAGGCTGGGAGGCTGGGACGCTGGAAGGCTTGGATGCTATTAGTGATTAATGGCTTTCCAGCTTCCAGGCTTCCCAGCCATTGGTAACCAACACGCAGTGACAATATTTGGCAAATTTCCTGCCGATTTTTGGCGCATTCCCCATGTCATCTGAAGTGATATTTCCCTTAAATACCTGAAATAAAATATAAAAACGTGCCATTAAAATATGGTATAGATTTTGCCTGATATTTTAATGCACATATAATCGTTTATTGGCCAAAGCCTGATATTGGTCCGGCGATCGTTCCGGGCCAATGCTTAGTAATGGAATGAATTCTGGTCAACAGGAGGTGGGAAAATTGCTTTGTGAAGCTTGTTATCATGAACTGGCATGCAATCGGCATGTGGATGAAAACGGAAGGTGCAGCTTTTTTATAAAAAACAGCAATGTGGAAATTGGTGAGGGCGTAGAGTTCAATCCGATGGATACTATCACCTACGATTATGATGATTGGAAAACACACTTCGAAGATACATCCAAAGATAGCGATGACCTGCCGGAGCCTTGAGAGTAAACCGCGTATCCACCTGCACTAATTAGCTTGATTTTTTTTAAATAAATACTATAATGTTATTAATCAATAAAGGCCCGGCCTTAATTGGCGGGCCGGTTTCGTTCTGAAGGAAGGATCCATTTGTCAAAATGACAGCCTGCAGTTTGGAACCATGATAATTTTTAAAGGAAGGAGGATGTCATTATGGCTAGTGGAGTTGTAAAATGGTTTAACAGCAGCAAAGGTTATGGCTTTATTGAGCAAGAAGATGGTCCGGATGTCTTTGTTCATCATTCAGGAATCAATGCAACCGGTTTCAAAGCTCTTTATGAAGGCGACCAAGTTACCTTTGACATAGAACAGGGTAAAAAAGGCCCTGCTGCAGTAAATGTTACCGTAGTTTAGGTCACCATTTCTTAATTATAAAAGGGCATTTCGTCATATTATGACAGAATGCCCTTTCTTTCTTTTGCGTTGACGCGAAGAAATTGCCGCCTTTCTGCCGCCTGCAACAGCTTGTTTCATTGACCGAAATTTTTCTGAAGTATTCTGTGCGAAAAGCTTTTGGCGTCCTCACCCGCATAATCGTCGACGATGTGTCCGTGGCCTATCAGCCGCCATTTGTAGATGACCAGGCCTTCCAGGCCCACCGGTCCGCGGGCATGAATCTTGTTGGTGCTGATTCCGACTTCGGCCCCCAGACCGTATCGAAACCCGTCACTAAAACGGCTGCTGCAGTTGAGAAAAACACCGGCTGAATCGACGGTGTCCATGAACCGCACACCTCTGGTCCGGTCGGCGGTTACGATTACATCCGTGTGCCCTGAACCGTATTGGTTGATGTGACGAATGGCTTCATCCATGTTGTCGACGGTCTTGACGGAAACGATCAATTCCAGATATTCGGTGCGCCAGTCTTCTTCGGTGGCCGGTTTAACCTCGATGACTCCCACGGTTTTCTCACAACCTCTGATTTCCACACCTTTTGCTTCAAGGGCTGTCTTAAGCTGCGGCAGGAATACGTCGGCAACAGCCGTGTGTACCAGCAGGGTCTCGGCTGCATTACATACGACGACATACTGACACTTGCTGTCTACAGCGATCCTGACGGCCATGTCCAGATCCGCCTGGCTGTCCACGTATACATGACAGATGCCGTCGGCATGACCCAGGACGGGGATGTTTGTGTTGTCCATAATGTATCGGACAAAGGCGTTGCTTCCCCGGGGTACGATCAGGTCAATCTGCTCGTCCATTTTCAGCATTTCCGCGACATCGGTGCGCGTTTCCAGAAGCGCCAGCCAGCCTGCGGGAATCCCGGCCCGGATGCCGGCCGTGTTGATGATATCGGCCAATATCCGGTTGGTTTCGGCCGCTTCGCTGCCGCCTTTCAAGATAACGGCGTTGCCGCTTTTAAGGCACAGCGATGAGATTTGTACCAGCGCGTCGGGTCTGGATTCAAAAATAACGCCGATCACCCCGATGGGACAACTCACCTTGTAAAGCTCGAGCCCCTCGTCCAGTTCCATTGCACTCGATGTCCTGCCCACCGGATCAGCCAGGCCTGCAAGGCTCTTCAGACCCTCGCGCGCCTCTTTGATCTTGTCTTCATCGAATCTCAATCTTTTCAGCAACCGCGCCGTCAGATTCTCGCGCCGGGACCTTTCCATGTCACGCCGGTTGGCCGCGACAATTTCCGCCTCTTTTTGCGCCAGCGCTCGGGCGATATCCGCAAGGGCCTGGTTTTTGACCTCGCTTTTAACGGCTGCCAGATGAATCGAAGCTTCCTTGGCCTGTTTTGCAATCTGCATGATATCCATGTGATACTTCCTAACCCGGATAAACCGGAAGAGTTACAAGTGAACTAAAATTTCAAGTGTCTAAAGTTGAGGTGTCGCTTTCAGCCGTCGAAGCTGAGGGCAACTATCCGATATTCGTAGCACTTAGGCAGAGGCGGCTTACGAATTCAGCTCGCTCCATCTAAATTATATAATCGATAAAATTCCACAACCTAGGATCATTTTATTACCGTCGCCGGGGTCCACCACACACTCCGCATTCCATATTAATTTTATCTTTTTCAAGCACCAGTCCCGTTGCTTAAACAACGTTGGGATTATATCCTAATCCCTGATTGGCCGCGGCTTAGGCCTACGCTCAACCCAAGCTGATGTTTCCGGATTCATACAACGAAGACGGTGAGAATTCAAAGGAAAATAATGATGACATAGATTAAATCTTAGCGTCTTGGCCTCTTTGCGTGAAATTTTTAGTTCTCCATTGCGGATACGGGGTGGGATCTGACCTTTTAGAATGCACCTGTAATCGTGACAAACGGACCGTGGAAAAAGTTGCTAATTCGGCGGCGGGCAACCGGATAAATCTTATGACGCATCGGCGGCCTTGTCTTTCTCTTTTTTGGCGGCCTTTATGATTTCCTCGGGATCCAAAGGGACGAACTCGCTCTCATCAGCTTCCATCCCTGGTCGGAGTTGATCCATAAGCCAACTCCATTTACGCTCTTCTTGCCGCTGGTAATCTCGGCGAATCAGATCGCGGACGTATTCGCTGGCGGATTCATAAAGACCGTTGGGGCTGGCCTGCTCCTCGATAAATCTTCGTAATTTTCCAGTAATTCTGACATTTACACCCTCAGCCATTTCGATTATCTCCTCTACAAAATTTTAATCTAATATAACAATTGTCCCACAATTTATCAATATTCTGGAATAAATTTTACAACTGTAAAATCAAAATCGCTCCTTGGTTACACTGTTTAATTATCATACAAAATGAGATGCTTAGTGTGGCCAGACTACGGGGCGCGTCAGTATAAAACGCGGTACCTATCGTTATTGCGTGATTCCGCGCAGCCGCTCGCTGCGGCGTCGAAGCAGCTCCACGGTCACAAGCAGGGCAACGGAAACCACGATCATCATGGTGGCGACTGCCGCAATGGTGGGATTGTATTTTTCGCGGATACCGGCGAACATTTGCCGCGGCAGGGTGTACTGCTCGGAGCTGGCTATAAACAGCGCAACCACGACTTCATCAAAGGAGGTGACAAAGGCGAAAAGCGCCCCCGAGATAACGCCCGGCAGGATCTGCGGTAACGTGATTTTGAAGAAAACCTTCGGTGGAGATGCACCCAGGCTGGCACCCGCACGGATCTGATTGCGATTGAATCCCTGCAGGGTGGCTGTGACCGTGATGACCACAAACGGGGTGGCAAGGGCCGTGTGAGCTAAAATCATCCCAAGATAGGTGCCGGTCAATCCGACCCAGGCAAAGAAAAAGTAAATACCCACGGCGCTGATCACAATCGGCACGACCATGGGCATGATCATGATGCCGGTGACGACACCCTTGAAGGGGAAATTGCTCATCGTCAATCCCAGCGCCGCCAGTGTTCCCAGGGCCGTGGCCAGCCCGGTCAATGCAAAGGCGATGATGAAGCTGTTTTTCATAGACAGCGTCCACATCACCGAGTTGAAAAACTCGTTGAACCACCTTAAGCTGAGTCCCGGCATGGGATAAGACAGCATGGTGTCCGATGTAAACGAGATCGGTATAATGGCCAGGATCGGCAAAACCAGACACGCCAGAATCAAAACGCAAAACGCCCGGATGGCGTAATACCAAAATTTTTCTAATGGTGAAGCATAGGGTTGCAGCGCCATGACTTTAGCCCATCCGCAAACGTTCAATCCCGATAAAACGATTAAATACTGTGTACAGCACGATGGTGGCCGTTAGCAACAGCACTGCCAGTCCGGCAGCCATACCCCAGTTTATGGTGTTGTTGGTAAAAAAGGCAATAAAATAGCTGAGCATCTGATCCTTGGGGCCGCCCACCAGTGCCGGTGTGATATAATAGCCGATGGCCAGAATGTAAACCAGCAGACAGCCCGCACTGATCCCCGGCATCGTCTGGGGCACATAGACCTTCGTGAAGGCAACCAGCGGATTGGCCCCCAGGCTGGTAGCCGCTCGCATGTAAGATGGCGGTATGTTTTTCATTACACTGTAAAGGGGCAGAATCATAAAGGGCAGCAAAATATGTACCATGGCAACATAGACGCCAAACCGGTTGAATACCAGCTGGATGGGATCTGATGTCAGGTGCATCCACATCAGGGTGTTATTGATGATTCCCTCTTTCTGCAGCACGATTATCCAGGAAGCGGTACGGACCAACAACGACGTCCAAAACGGAAGAAGCACCAAAATCATCAGCAGATTGCTGTAACGCACCGGTAAACTGGCCAGCATCCAGGCCACCGGATATCCCAGGAGCAAACACCAAAGGGTCACCACAAAACTCATCCAGAAGGTGCGCAGGAATACCCGGACGTAAAGCGCTCTTTCGTCCGGTACCCGCTTAATATTGCCTTTAATATCCCGCTCGAGATCAATAGCGGCCAGGAGGTAAAATTCGGTATACGGCTTCGCCGCCCGTTTAACAGCCGCCCAATATCGCTGTTCCTCCCAGCGTTTGTCGATCCCGATGATGGCCTTCCGATAGGACACCGGTTCCGTTTTTATCCTGGAAACCTTCCGGGCGGTTTTCAGCACTAGGGATCGAAAACCGGTGATATCGTAGTTCAAGCGTTTGCCGGCCTTGCCGACGGTTCGATCTTTTCGCGCCTGGCGCAGGTCGGCGGCCAGGGCCGCAAACACACTTTCGTCGGGGATATTGGAACCGTCCCAGTTCTGAATAGCTTCTGAGGTGCGCGGCATCACCTCGAGGATTTCAGGATTTTCAATCGCCCGATATAGCAGCAGCAGGATCGGCACGATAAAGGTCGTCAACAGGAAAAGAAACAGCGGAGCTACCAACGCGGCAGCCGTTATCTTGCGCCGGCGTTCGGCACGCCGTAACTTTTCTTTGAGCGATCCACCATCGAAAGTGGTGATTTGTTGTGAGGCGCTATTTGTTTTGACCATTTTGCGGCTGCGGTAAAATGAAATGAGGGGAGGTGGTTCACTGCCCATTTATTAGTTTAAGGTGAAATCCCATGGTCCTTCGGGCCATACAAAAGACAGACGAATCTGCTTTAGATATCCGGGGAGTGTTGGAGCAATGGAGTAATGTTCAAAACCTCTTAAGTTCCATGGGAAGAGTATCCCGTCTATCTGAAGTTTCATTCCCCGCAGATGGATGTCGCATGTTCGGTTTTCCAATACTCCAAAACTCCAGCACTCCAGTTGAAGGTTGAAATCAGCTCGGTCACAGAGCGACCCTTCTATGGATTGACCAAAGCCGGGTTCTCTGATTACGGCTCATTACATGCTTATTGAGCCGCCCAAACATTGAAGCGTTCACTGAGCTCTTCAATATGGTCGACCCACCAATCAGCATCGGTCGCAATCGAGCCTTCCAGATTGGCCGGATATGTGGGCAGGTCCGGGGCAATTTTTGGGTTTACGGCTGCTACCGCTTTCACATTGGTCGGGCCGTAAGGAATTGCTTCCGATAATACGGCCTGATTTTCAGGCTGGCTGGCAAATTTGATGAATTCATAGGCAAGGTCTTTGTTCGGGCTGCCTTTGACGATCACCCAGGAATCAACAGCGTAATTCTGCCCGGTCCAGCTAATTTTGAAATTGCGTCCTTCCTTTATGGCTGCGCTGATGCGGCCGTTGTAAGCGGATGTCATGACAACGTCTCCGGCTGCCAGCCATTGGGGCGGCTGGGCGCCGGCTTCCCACCACTGCAGGTGGGGTTTGAGCTCATCGAGTTTTTTAAAGGCCCTTTTGATGCCGGCTTCGGATGAAAGCACCTTGTAGACATCGGCTGGAGGAACACCGTCGGCCAGCAAAGCGATTTCCAGGGAAGGCTTGGCGTTTTTACGCAGGGCGCGTTTACCCGGCCATTTCTTGACATTCCAAAAATCAGCCCAATTCTTGGGGCCTTCGCCTTTAATTTTGTCGGCATCGTAGGCGATCACATGGGCCCAAACAATGGTCCCGACACCGCATTCACCCATGATGGCGGTCGGGATAAAGATCTGCTTGCCGCCGACCCTGTCCCAGGCGATGATTTCCAGAAGTCCCTGCTCGCAGGCGTTGATAAGTTCAGGTGATTCAACCTGGATCAAGTCCCAGGTCACGTTTTTCGACTCAACCATTGCCCTGACCTTGGCCATCTCACCGTTGTAGGACTCATCCAGAATTTTCTTTCCGGTCTTTTTCATAAACGGATCAAAATAAGCCTTGCGCTGCGCTTCCTGATATGCGCCGCCCCAGCTGACGATGGTCAGATCACGCGCATTGCTGATCTTCGGCATTGCGACCCCTGCAACCAGGATGACGGCAACCATAACCATGGCGAACTTTAACATCGAAAACCTGAAAACTTTCATATTTGCCTCCTTTGTGTTTTAAAAGATCTGTTCGACTCGAGGGTTATATAAGAATATTAAAATATGCTTGTCAAGTTTGAAGGGTAAATCCGTTGACAGTCAAAAAATTATCTCATATACATTTTAAATCCAGACCTCGTCATTTAGCTGGAGAAAATGACTGTAAACCTTTAAATATCGCACAATTGCATGAGAACTGGACATGGGTCTAATTCAGGAATTAAGGGATTTAGGAATTTAGGAATTGAAGGGATTCTATCTATTTTAATTTATTGATTTAATCTATACTTGAAAAACTACAGGAAGTTCGTTGATATGGCTTTATCGGAAAAAATAGACAGCGAATCTCTGGTTCGATTTGATCATATTGATAAGAGCTTTGACGGCGAAACCCTCGTTATCAAAAACCTTAACCTTGACATTGCCGAAGGAGAATTTCTTACCCTGCTGGGGCCGTCCGGCTCAGGAAAAACAACCACTTTAATGATGCTGGCGGGCTTTGAAACACCCACCCATGGAAACATTTTTTTTAACACCCAGGACATCAGTCACATTCCTCCCCACAAGCGAAACATCGGTATGGTTTTTCAAGACTATTCGTTGTTTCCCCATATGACGGTCAAAGAAAACCTTGCCTTTCCCCTCAAAGTCAGAAAACTTTCCAATGCTGAGATTGAAAAAAAGGTCAGACACGCCCTTGAAATGGTTGAACTGCGGGGTTTTGAGGGAATAATGCCGGCCCAGCTCTCCGGTGGTCAGCAGCAGCGGGTGGCATTGGCACGCGCGCTCGTCTTTGAACCGCAGCTGGTGCTGATGGATGAGCCTTTAGGTGCGCTCGATAAGAATCTTCGTGAGCAGATGCAATATGAAATCAAGCACATCCATGAAAACTTGAATGTCACCGTGGTCTATGTCACCCATGACCAGAGTGAAGCTATGACCATGTCAAACAGGATAGCCGTGTTTCACGACGGCGTTATTCGACAACTGTCAACGCCGAATATTTTGTATGAACAACCGCAAAATGCGTTTGTTGCTCAATTTATCGGTGAAAACAACCGACTTTCAGGAAAAGTGACCGCAATCGAAGAAGACCGGTGTGAAGTGCAAGTCACCGGCGGTGAGCGCATCAAGGCACTCAAGGTCAGCGTTGATCAGGTTGGTGATAGAGTCACCGTTTCGCTGCGTCCGGAAAGAGTGACGGTCGATCCTGCCGAGGGCAGTGTCGATAATATATTTAAAGGTCAGGTTAAAGAGTTGATTTATCTCGGTGACCATGTGCGCACCCGGGTGAGTGTCTGCGGCAACGACGAATTTGTCGTAAAAATCCCCAATGCGCAGGGTAATTTAATCGCTGATAAAGGTCAGCAAATAAATCTCGGATGGTCTTCCATGGACTGCCGGGCCCTGGATCCTCTGGATTAAAAAACTCCCCGACCCCTCCAATAGATTTAGGCTCTATTTATTGAAACCACATCATGTTTGCACATGATTTATGCATAGCCAGATTGAATATTTTAGGAATGCTATCGATTTAGATAGAAAAGACAGAGCGAAGCGATACCATAAATCTTTCCGCCTCCGGCGGATCAATCTTCAATTCCGGCTTATCCGGGTTGGGATAGATTGTATCATTCATGGATACCCCGTGGCTTGCCGCGGGGAAATTCATTCCGGGAAATCTCCGCTAAAAGAAAAGGGAGGAAAGTATGAACATCGGCACACTCTTGACAAAGACGGCGAGGACCTTTCCTGAGAAGCTGGCTATAGTCCACGGTTCAGAGAAACTGACCTATGCCCAGGTCAACGCCCGGGCCAATCGACTGGCAAATGCCTTGAATCATCATGGCCTAAGACAAGGGGATAAGGTGGCCTTGCTTCAATATAATTACCCCCAGATGCTGGAGTCCATGTTCGCTTGCTTTAAAGCCGGATACGGTGCGGTTCCCATCAACTGGCGGCTGCATCCCAATGAATTTTCTTTTATTATCGACCACTCCCAGGCAAAGGCGGTGATCTTATCCCCGGAGTTCAATGAAGCGATCATTCATATACGCGAACGCATCCCAAACGCCCGCCATCTTATCACCTTATCGGATGCTGCGGGTGAGCTCATCGATTATGAAGACCTGATCTCTAAAGAATTTGACCAGTTCTCGGACGCCAGGGTTCACCCCGATGATCTTGCATGGCTCTTTTATACATCGGGGACGACGGGCATGCCCAAAGGTGCCATGCTGACCCATCGAAATCTTTTGGCCATGACCATGAATTTCTATGCAGACATCTGTCCGGGATTCGGTCCGGATGATGTCGTTTTGCACGCCGCCCCCCTTTCTCACGGCAGCGGCCTTTATGCTCTGCCCAATGTGGGCAAAGGCGCCACAAACATCATCTTGGCGTCGAAATTTTTTGACCCCGAACTGATCTTCAAAGCTGTTCAGAAGTATCGTGTAACCAACATGTTTGCCGCACCCACTATGATCAAATTGATGGTCGCTAGTTTCGATGCCGAAAGATTTGATCACTCTTCAATGAAGGCTCTCAATTATGGGGGTGCGCCCATGCTGGTAGAAGACCTGAAAGAGGCGATGACAAAATTAGGTCCCTGCCTCGTGCAATTGTATGGTCAGGCCGAATCCCCCATGACCATCACTTATCTGCCTCACAAGGACCATGTATTGGACGGATCTGCCGAGCAGTTGAAACGGCTCGCCTCTGCCGGTATCCCGCGAACGGATGTGGAGGTAAAAATTTTTGACTGCGAGGATAGAGAACTTTCATCCGGGGAGATGGGAGAGATTGTGACCCGTTCGGATCTGGTCATGAAAGGATACTGGCGGGATCCTGAGGCCACGGCAGAGACTTTGAGAAACGGATGGCTTCACACCGGGGATATGGGTTATATGGATGAAAAGGGCTATCTGTTCATCATGGACCGATCAAAGGACATGATCATCAGCGGGGGGGAGAATGTCTATCCCCGGGAGATTGAAGAAGTTCTGATTCAACACCAGGCCGTTCGAGAGGTCGCCGTGATTGGCGTCCCGGATCCCAAATGGGGAGAGGCCATTAAGGCAGTGGTCTCCCTTGTGCAGGGGCGGTCCGCTGCAGCAGAGGATTTAATCGCCTTTTGTAAGAATCATATTGCCAGTTATAAAAAGCCTCAATCGGTGGATTTCGTGGATGACCTGCCTAAAAACAACTATGGAAAGATATTGAAAAGAGAGTTGCGGTCCAAATATTGGGAAGGTCGAAAGCGGAAGCTATAAGAGGGTGAAGATCTTTTAATTTTGACAGCCGGAGAAAAAGCTGGTAGACGTCAGAGAATCAAAATCTGTAATAATAAGCCAACAATTTAGAACTGGAATGTTGGAATGCTGGAATAGTGGAATCATGGGTTCTGGAGCAATGGTATGATGGGACTAAAAAAAATGAATCAAAACTCATAAAATTGTATTGATATTCTCGTAACATTGGCGTATTTTTTGGGAAAAAGCAGAAAATGGAAATCTGACGACTATCATCATAAAAGTTAGATTCAACATTTTTTATAGAATAGATCTTTTTCCGCTTTTCATACCCAGTATTCCAACCCTCCAAAGGCGGATCTTCGACATTCCACTATTCCATAATTCCATGTGGCTTACCAACGTGGGCGGCTACAAAAAAACACTATATTTCTAAAAAGTTGTAAAAATTCCGAGACGTATTATCAACCGAAACGAGGAGGATCTGATGGACGTCTGCACCAAAGTCGATGACCTGAACTGGGCTCCCCATCCGATTGCTGAGGGAGTCAAAATCAAGCCTTTAGTCACCAAAAGAGATGATGATTTGAATGTCAGCTGCATCCTGGTGAAAGTACCGGTCGGAATCGAAATACCCGAGCATGTCCATGACGAACAAGTGGATATTCTTTACCCTGTGAGCGGGAAGGCCGAAATGCATGTTGAAGGGACCGGGGCTTTTGCTTTAGAGCCGGGTGTCGTTGTCCGCGTGCCCATCGGTGTCAAACACAAAATTATCAATGTGACTGAAGATTTGGTTATTTACGATGTTTTTCATCCGGCCACCATCTAGCAACAAGGCGCTATTTTTTTGCCGCTGTGGATGCCATCGCAACTCCCAAAAGGTTCATGCTAAACGGCAGGAGGAAATCGGATAATGGCACGGTTTCATCGTTATTTCCACTTAAAGCGGGCAATTCAATTAGATGACTAATGGGATACTGAAAAAGCACTTTTTTTTCAGCGTCTTTGCGAAAACCTTCCTGGGAAAGAACGATCATTCTCGCGTACCGACATCCATATGTTGCCAGTTCATCTATCGCCTGCGCAAAATATCGCTCACTGGTGGCATCGATGATGATGAGATTGTCTTGCGACGAATCGTAGTCGTTACGTAATACGGGTAAATACCAGCTCCCTTCAGCAAAAAATGGCCTATTGATACCTGTGGATTGATTGTCTGGCGGTTGGCTTAAAAAGTCGTCAATCTTCGTTCCACCAAGAAAGACCCGTTCCCACTGCAAAAGATTGTCTTTACCGTAATTTAGAACCATCAGCGTTTTATTTTCGAGTTTTACAAACTTATCCTCTATTTTAGAATCTACCGTTACAATTGGTCCGTGCGCACTTTCACCCAAGAGATGAAATTCCAAGATCCGGCCCCCGGCCTGTTTGAATATTTCTGCCCAAAAAAAACCTGTACCAGTCGGTGGCCCAAGAAAGAAAGATGTTTTGTAGCCGCGGTTGATCGCCATCGTTTGCATTAAAGAATTTTTGATATCAACATTATTGAGCAGACAATCAATAACGGAGCCGGTGTGCATTAGATGTTTCTGTACCTTTTCGGCTTTTGAAGATTGAATGCTATTCCAGGAATTGGCCAATAGCAGCGATACACCGGCATAGAGAACATCTGCGCGATTGTAGCTGAAATCCTTTTTCAGAATGCAGTAGCCTGCCGACCGTTGAAAAATCTGCTCCAGCGCTTTTGTGAGTTTGGGGCCGATCCACAGGTGCGGTGAAGTGGTTTTCTGTAAAATTTTGAACAACCATTCTTCATCCGGGTCTTCAGCGGCCACTAAAACAGATAGTGAATTATTGGAAAAAACCGGTGGGATAAAATTTTTATGAACAATTTTCAGGGTGCATCCCAATATGCGGCGCCAGTTCGTGACGATATTGCGCGTGGCTGCCGAAGCTGTCCGATCAAGAGGTGTGAATAAAATTTCGCCTTCTCTTGCGATTATATTCGATATGATTTTCGCCAAAGATGAATTGGTTTTGGCCGGCATTCCGATTAGCTTGCGCAGTGGATCCTGACCATGAAACACTTCTGACAGGCGACGCATCTCACGGTAGTATTTCTTTTCCCAATTGAACCGAGCACTAAACTCCCATGAATTTACCTTAGAAACTGATTTGGGTTTAATGTTCGGGTTGGCGATTATTTCATTTTTTTCTTTTAAAAGTAGTAATTCTTCGGCAGCTGATAATGTCCGCCATGGTGAACTTCTTGAAGCGGTCACTGATTTAACACGGTTTCTTGGAAAATCTTCAGCATTGCGACCATGAGCCAAACCGTAGTGGAAGGCAAGCTGGTAATAAAATACAAGATCAATGAACGGCTGTAACACATCTTCGATTTTGGGAAGACAGACAAAGTGATCGCGGGAATAGCGCCTCATATCTGCCAGCTCGCGATTGGAATAAGTCACGGCTGCAAACGGAAACCCCTTTTCATAAAGCGTTTCCATTAAACCCAGTGCTTCTGGAAGACGTACTTTGGAAGTTGCGTTTATTAAAATCAAATTTTTATTCAGATCTTGACACAGCGCTTCAGGTCGAAAGTTCTTATAATCTATCGATGAACCGATGGCGGTCCAGCTCATCTCTTCCAGTTTTGATGCCACTTCACGGCCGGTGCCGATGGTATCCAGCGCATCCACAACCACGGCTGCATAACTCAGCGCGCTTTGGGATGCCAGGCGTTTTGAAAATGCTTCGAGAGTTTCATCTGAAATGACCTGAGAGAGGATTTCCGGTACCCGTTGCAATTTTTTCAAATGATTGATTGCTGCTTTCTTGCGTCCTTTTTGGGAAGCCAGCCATATGGTAAATAGATACAGGCAGAATAACATACACAATGTGCTCTTGATACTGGTAATAGTGACTTCTTCACCGCTTAACACCGGAATAACCCCCCCGCTTTTTTGAGCAAACAAGGCCATGTCCGCGAAGCTTTTCTCGGTAATGGCGATCATAACGTATTTATGGGTTTGGAGATTTTTGGCAAGCACAACCATATCGGCCGTAGTGGCCGACCAGCACAAGAGAATAACCAGATCGGTAACCGGATCGATGATTTTTAATAGATCATCAACTTCGGAAGGCATCAGCACAAGAACCTCTAAATCTGGTAGCAATTTACGAATAAATAATCGGGCAATCGTGCCCATATTATAATCGCCGGACACTCCTACCAGAACAACGCGTTTTAAGGTGGTCAATTTCGTTCCAAAATGCCGATGAAATAAATCCTCGCGGACATGAAATTGAGGCAGTTCATTATTTCCGGTGATATAGTAGTCGAGGATTTCGCTCATCCGTTCCGGGGTTTCGTGAAGATGACTTTCATAATAGGAACGGTAAAGATCTTTGCGTATTGCCGGTGGTCGTAAAATCGTCAGAGTCGATTCGAGATCAGGCAGGGGTCTGCCGTCAAAATCAGTAATGTTCACCTCGCGCCGCAGCGTTTGGCCTTTAAATTTTGTTATAATCTGAGCAAATATTTCTTCACCCACAAGCGGATAGACAGCCACCTTAAACACTTCTAGAAGCTTTGCTTCTTTGTTGTTGAAATTCTTTTCGCAATTTTGAATCGTTTCTTTTTTTGCTTTGGAAGCTTTTAGTTTCTCAAGGGCCTTATTTTTTTCTTTTCTAAGCCTGATAAGCTCTAACGTTCTTTGATGAACTCAAGTTTCGCACCCCTGAAATGGTGCAAGCTCCGTTAAATTCTCGGTTAAAGCATCCAAATAATGCTGAAAATCTTCGTTAATTTTAAAAATATCAAAAATGGTTGAAAATGAAAC
>Ga0126332_10000048_pt1 | contig 48411 bp, 37 predicted proteins | sample InaspJWI42metaG_FD_94482 | JGI IMG/M metagenome (GOLD analysis project Ga0126332, IMG submission 94482) | Marine gutless worms symbiont microbial communities from Oahu, Hawaii - Inanidrilus sp. 2 OAHU.JWI-42 metaG | ecosystem: Host-associated > Annelida > Digestive system > Unclassified...
ATGCCGAAGAAAAATATCCCGGAACAGATTTGCGACTGGTCTACGAACTCGGGGGATATACATCCCCCAATTAAGCCAAAGGTGTCAGTTATTCTTCCCAGAGGTAAGGTGTCCTGATATTACTGATTTTTAATGATTATCAGAATACGGGCATTGGGGACATCTCATAAAAAAAGTAACTTTTATAATCACTTCTATTGTGTATAAGGTTTTTATGCCACGTAAAGCCCGCATCGATGCACCCGGTTGCCCTGCACCATATTATCATCCGCGGAATCGAGCGCCGGCGGATATTTTCAGATGATCAGGACCGGGATAATTTTGTTGAACGCTTAGGGGAAATTGTCACCGAGACGAAGACCTTTTGTATTGCGTGGGTGCTGATACCCAACCATGCTTTATGTTGAGCTCAACATAAAGCATGATTCGGCACAAGCACCCAGGCATAGACATCCATAGCGCCTTCTTCGACTAAAGCAGCCAGTCGATCTAGAAAATCGCTGCGATCCATATCGTTATAAAATATCTCTTTTCGTTCGATACCCGGCCCATGACATGATGCAATATCCCGGGGGCATCTAATCTTGGCATAGGCATTAATTCTCACAAATATAATAGTATGTAAAGCAAGTTCTGCACGAACGTTATGTCTAATAATACAAAGTAACGGCATACCAGAACCTAAATCGAGCCAGTAGCCAGATGCCAGAAACCAGTCCGCCCTGGCGGATATCTTTTCGCACCTGGTACCATGTTTGATACAAAACCCTGGCCCAGACCGATTTATTGCGCCAACCGTTTCAGGATTTTGGTCCCGATAAAAGGCAATATCTCTGTAAATGAACAACTCGTCGCGACAGGGCGGGCTTGACCTAAATTTTAAGATCCTGGCTTATAAAGACACCTAGTGCAGATAAGGGGTTAATTGTCTTCACCCCAACGTTGCATAAACAACATGTCAAAGAAAAGGTAATGGTCCGATATTATACCCAGTCTCAGAGAGAAAGCGCCATTTTCTGGATATCACCATTAGTGGATTCAATGGATGGGGTCGATTTTGCCATGTTGTTTACCCTTCGGGAAAGCCGGAGGACTTCAGATCCTGCGTTGTCAAGGGTTCGCGGTAGCCTACTACAACTTCACCCCTGACGCCTTGGCTCTGAAGCCCTCCGACTTTTGCAACGTTAGGGTTCAGTGGCATCGGGCTTTGGCTGGTCTTCCCAAAATTTCCCGAAATCCCGATACAATAAAGTAAAATCTTTCTCGGTCACTTGACCTTCAAAGACATAGCCGGACTCTTCCAAATTTCCGGCACTCAAGTAGACTCCGACAACCTCGATGGACTCTGTCTTCGAAAGGTTTCTGAGCCAGTGGGTCACACCCTTGGGAATGAAATGGGAGCTGCCCGCCTTCATTTCATATTCCTTTTCACCAGCCCCCGAAGCGCCGTGGCCGCGGATCATGTAGAATAGTTCGTCGGAATTTGAATGGCTGTGCTTCATATGGCGGGCACCGGGCGGGAAATGAGCTCTGAACATCGTGCAGTTTTTCGAGCCCTGCCTTTCCCCGGTGATGATGAAGCGAATATCCATTTTTTCCTGAAATTGCTGCGGGCATCGATGAAGTCTTGAAAGTCCGGGGTTTCTCCATTAGTATCATTTTTATTCAAAAATTATTCGAAGGAGGCCAGAATGTATGATTTTACGCCGACAGAAGAACAGGAGGCCCTCAGAACCATGGTCCGGGAATTTGTGGAGAGAGTGGTAAAACCCAAAGCCGCGGCGTATGACGCCGAACCGGATCCGGTTAAAGGTATCCCTTGGGATATCATCGAGGCCGGCCATGAGCTGGGACTAAACAGTCTATGTGTAAGGGAAGATCTGGGTGGAGGCGGTGCCGACTCCATGACCCTGGGCATGCTGGTGGAAGAACTCGCCCGGGGCGATTTGGGGGTATCTGTGGTCTATGCCCAGAACTGGAAGATCATGCAGATCATTCAGAGCGCCGGGACCGATGAACAACTGGAAAAATTCCTGGTTCCATTAATGAATGACCCCGTGGGTTGCTGTGCAGTCGCCATGAAAGAGGCGGAAAGCGGATCCGATCACCAGCTTCCGCACCCCGACCCCAAGGCCGGCCCCAAAATGCGCTGCAAGAAGGATGGTGATCATGTCATCCTCAACGGCGTCAAGGAATTCATATCCAACGGACACATTGCCCACCTTTATGTTATTCTGGCCAGAAGCGATCCGAAAGCACCCTTGCGAGACGGCATGAGTGCCTTTCTCGTCCCGCGGGATCTTAAAGGCGTAGACAATCTTGACGGATTCCGCGTAACCCGCGTCTACGATAAGATGGGGGAGCGATTGGGTGGCAACGGGGAGTTGACCTTTGAAGATTGCCGTGTTCCCAAGGAAAATATGATTTTCGAATGGAATACGGCCCTGCGGGATTGGAGCAAAACATGCCCGCAGTCCAATGCTTACGCTGGTGCCAGCGTGCTGGGGGTTGGCTGGGCTGCCTTTGAAAAAGCATTGGAATACAGCCAAACACGCGTTCAGGGACTCAAGCCGATCATCAAACATGCCAATATCGCCATCAAGCTGGCAGATATGTACCAATCCCTTATGGCAGCTCAGATGATGGTCAGGCGTGGATGCTGGATCGCCGATAATTATGAATACTTCGACCTGAGGCTGGCACGATCCATAAAACCTTTCTGCTCAAAGGTCGTTATGAATGTAACCCTGGAGGCCATGCAGATGTTCGGCGGCAGCGGCGTTATGAGAGATGTAGGAATGGAAAAGCTTGTGCGGGATGCAGTCATATTTTTGCACTCGGACGGTGCCAATGACACCCTGGATCGGGGGACTGGTGAGATGCTGGCTGAATATCCGATCGGAACTTAACGTCTCGGAATTACTACAACTTAATGAAAATATGGGGTAATTTGAGGTCTGAGTTTTTGCCTCGATCATGGAATAATGGAATGGTGGAATGATGGAATAGTGGGTTTTTTTTAAAGGTATTATCCATTTTTAATTTTATCGTTCCGCCTTTGGCGGACCATTAAGCCAACACTCCAGTATCCCAAAACCCATTTTTCCAATATTCCAGCATTCCAACATTCCAATCGCACGACCCTGAGGCTCTCGAAGGGAGGCTCTCGACAGGTTGGGGCGAAGCCCCTAATTTGGAGGGATCCGCCCCTCGAGGCACACACGAATGATCATGGTTATCCAGTGCACGCTTAGTACTCTATTTCGTAATTACTGTGACGTATTCTCGGGAATCGCTATTCACCACAAAGGCACAAAGGACACAGAGATATTTTTTATGTTGCCATCCCAGCCAGTAGGGCGATGGGCAAAAAATGTCTGCACTTCTGGCGAAAATTTTAGTGTTAAATCGAGCGGCCATCATCGTTAGCCGATTAAGCAGATACGTTGCGTTTGCTGGAGGCCAGTCCGGCAGGACGGCGGATCTCCCCCCACCAAGACGGGATATCCGATCGGAACTTAGTTCGCTTCGCTCACAATTGGAATGTTGGAATACTGGAATAGTGGAATAATGGGTTATTGCCTCCGGCTCGTAACGCCTACGGCTCGGAGAGAGCAATGGTATGATGGATCCAAAGAAAAAAGAATCAACACTCATAATATTGTATTGCTATTCTCGTAACATTGGCGTATTTTTTGGGGTAAAAGTAGAAAATGGATATCTGACGCCTATCATTACAAAGGTTAGATTCAACATTTTTTGTATAATAGATCTTTTTCCGCTTTTCATACCCAGTACTCCAACATTCCACTATTCCATCATTCCATGTGGCTTACCAACGCGGGCGGCCACAAAAAACACTAAATATCTCTGATTGTTTTTGGAGGTTCCAAAGAAATGAATATTATTGTTTGTGTAAAACTGATTCCGGACCCGGAGGCTCCGCTGAAGCATTATCTTATAGATGATTCCGGCCGAAGGATGCAAACGGTTAAGGGGGTCCAACCCGTTGTGAGCCCATTTGATGAGAACGCAATCGAAGCCGCCCTCCAACTCAAGGAGGCCCATGGAGGAAACGTAACGGCTCTGACCGTGGGTCCCGGTGCTTCCCAGGATTCCCTTAAACGGGCGCTGCGTATGGGAGCGGATGCCGCGGTACATCTAGAGGCTGAGGCTGCGTCGGAACCGGCACCTTCGGCAACGGCTTATCTTCTGGCCAAGGCCATTGAGAAAATCGGTGATTTTGACTTGATTCTTTGCGGCCGGCAGGCCGGAGACTGGGACCAGGGCCAGGTCGGGTGCTTGATTGCGGAAGTCCTTGACATTCCCTGCGTCAACATCGTTAAAAATATCGAAGTAATTGATAACGGGGTGTTGCGAGTCCAGCGGCTGACTGAAGACGGCTATGAAGTGCTGGAACTGCCGACTCCCTCCCTGCTAACGGTGACCAACGAGATCAATCTGCCGCGGCTGACCAATGTAGCTGCCGTCCTCAGGGCGTCGAAGATAAAAATTCCGGTTTGGACGCCGGAAGATATCGGTGCGGACGAGGCGTTTCTAACCTCCCTCGAAGCGCTCATGCACATGGAACGCCTTTATATTCCGGAGGTTTCAACGGAATGCCAGATCATATCGGGAGAGACACCAGAAGATCAGGCGGTTAATCTGGTCAGTACACTTCGTGACCAGAAAGTTATCTGATGTAATGATAAAGTAGCCTGTTATGACATCAACCAACGAGATACTTCTTTATGCTGAGTTATCCAACGGGGCATTGCACCGCAACCTTTTGGAACTTTCAGCCCTGGGCCGTAAACTGGCCGATGAACTGGGAGGATCGGTCGCAGCTGTTTTTATCAGCGGATCAAATGCGGAGGGCTTATCAAAAGATCTGATTTCCTGCGGTGTAGACAAGGTGTATGCGGTTGAAGGAATCGCCCTCGCCGGTGTCCAACCGGAGGCCCATACCTTGGCCGTCGCGCAAGTGTGCCGCCAAATTGATCCATCTATTCTTCTGTTCGGACATACCCTGGTGGGCTCGGATCTCGCGCCCCGCCTGGCGTGGCGGCTCAAAGCCCCTCTGGCAACTGATTGCGTTGAATTCACAGTTGATCCTGACTCCAGGGAGGTGTCCGCCATGCGACCGGTTTACGGATCCAAGGGAATTGCCGTCATGAAGGGCAACGGCAGGCCCTTTATTGCCACCGTGCGCAGCAAGGCGGTGCAGCCGGCCGAAAAAGATGAGAGCCGGACCGGTGAAGTGGTGCCTTTCCAGGTCGATTTCGATCTGGATTCCCTCAGGATAAAACACGTCGAGAAGATACGTGAAGAAGTAACCGGACCCAAACTGGAGGATGCCGAGGTAGTGGTTAGCGGCGGCAGAGGTTTGGGCAATGTTGAGAATTTCGCTTTGCTCGAAGAATTGGCCGGAGTTTTAGGCGGTGTCGTGGGTGGTTCCAGAGTTGCTGTGGACAACAAGTGGCTGCCGTCGTCGCGGCAGGTGGGACTCACGGGGACGATGGTAAGTCCCCGTCTTTATATTGCCGTGGGTATTTCGGGAGCCACCCAGCATATGGCAGGATGTGCCGGATCCCGGTATATCGTAGCCGTAAATACGGATCCGGATGCCCCCATCTTTCAGCGCGCCCATTTCGGTGTCGTCGGCGATTTTAAAAAGGTTCTGCCGACGATTATCGATATGTGCAAGTAATACCTAATCCGGACATGCCGGAATTGAAGATTGAAAATTGAAGATTGAAGATTGAAGATTGAAGATTGAAGATTTATGGAATCGCTTCGCTCTGTCTTTTCTATATAAATCGATCGTTCGACTCTGTCTTTAGATCCTGTCCTTCGACCCTGAGGCCCTCGAAGGGAGGCTCTCGACGGGTAGCATTTCTAAAATATTCAATCTGGCTATGGCATAAATCATGTGTAAACATGATGTGATTACAATTTATAGGGGCTAATCCGGATGCACAGGAAAGAATAGCCACGAAGTCACCAAGACACAAAGAATAACTGTTTTTTATTAATGAACTACTCCGCTGCATACCACGGTGTATCCATGAATGATACATTCTGTTCAAACGCAGCAACCTACTGGAGATTAACCCCGGCAGTTTTCGCAATCTACACTGCATATTCATTTTAATCTGTGCAATCTGCGAAATCTGTGGATTAAACTTCGTGCCTTTGTGCCTTGGTGGCAAAAATATTTTGTTAGATAAATCCTTCGCAAACATGATGTGATTACAATTTATAGGTACCAAATCAACGGAAGCCAAGTCAGGAGGGAAATGTCATGAAAGCAATGGTGATGAAGGAATGGAATGGGCCTTACGAACCCGAGGACCGTCCCATTCCGGAAGTTGGCCCTTTGGATGTCCTGATCAAAGTCAAGGCCTGTGGAATCGGCTACACTCTGACCGGCCTGCGGGCGGGCTATAACGGAGGGAGTGTCCCCCGTATTATTGGCCATGAAATCGGCGGGATTCTGGAGGAAGTGGGAACCATGGTTACGACCTGTAAACCGGGTGACCGGGTGTGCGTCAGTTTTTACCTGACCTGTGGCCACTGCAAATGGTGTGTCAATGGCCGCGAGACGCTATGTGAAAACTTCGAAGGTTTTATCGGAGCGGCCATCGACGGTGGATTTGCCGAGTACGCAAGAATTCCCGCGCGTAATGTTATCGCTATCCCGGAAGGTGTCGGTTTTGCCGAGGCAGGTGTGTCGACTGATGCTGTGGCAACCAACTGGCATGTATTCAGGAAACGCGTCCCGATCAAACCAAATGACAGCGTTCTGGTGATCGGAGCTGGCGGCGGTGTGGGAATCCATACGGTCCAGGTGGCCAAGGTCTTTGGCGCGTATGTCATCGGAGTTGATGTTTCAGACGAAAAACTGGAACTGGCTAAAAAATACGGCGCCGATGAAGTAATCAATGCGGCGGGTAAGGAAACGGCAAAAGAGGTCTTAAAATTAACTGCCGGCAGTGGTGTTGATGCCATCGTGGATATGGTCAGCACCAAACAAACCTTTGAAGAGGATGTCAAATCCCTGGGGCGCGGAGGCACCCTTGTACTCGTCGCCGTTCCAAGAGGTTTTTCAGAGTTCGAGATGGACGGCTCCCGCTTTATATTTGACGAGATTACTATCACCGGAAACCGTTATGCCAACCGGCAGGAGATCAAGGAATCGCTGGAATTGGTGAAAAGAGGAATCGTGCAGCCGGTGGTGATAAATACCTTCCCACTCCATGAGGCCAATCGGGTTCAGAAACTTATCGATAATATGGAGCTTCTTGGCCGGACCGCGTTTGTATTCGAATAGTAAATACCGGAGAAAACATCGTGGAAGCAGGACGTGAGATATTTTGGAATATCGGCTTTTGGGGCAATCTTATATATGTATTCTTGTCTGCGGCGCTGGCCCTATTGATATGGATGTGCTATCGCCGTTATCGGCTGTGGCGCACCGGTAGACCCGACAGCCGGTCCGCGGAGATTATCGCTCGCATCCCGTCTTTTGTCCAAAAGTTAGTGACGGACATTCTGGGGCAGCAGAAGATCCTGGAGGAACCCCTGCAGGGGATTCTGCATTTGATCCTTTTCTGGTCTTTTGTCAGCTTTTTTGCCCTCAGTATCGCTGATTTTGTCCACCACTATTTCTTTCCTTTTCTCAGCGGATGGATATATCTTTGGTTTTCTGTGGTGGTGGACATCTTCGGTATTCTGGCTCTGTTTGCTTTACTGGGATTCGCGGCAATACGCTACATCCAGAGACCTCGTCGGCTGGACAACCAGGCCGGCGATACTATCGACTTGATCCTATTGTTTTTGTTGATCCTCACCGGATTTCTGGTCGAGGGGAGTCGATTGGCCGTTACGGAAATGGTCGACACACCCGACTACGCACCATGGTCCTTTGGCGGCTGGATATTGGGAAAATTTTTTATCGGTCTCGGATCTGCGGCCAACAGGATTCTCCATCAGGTGTGGTGGATTCTGCATCTTATTCTCGTCCTGACGGCGGTGGTTTATGTGTCCCTTTCATTTTCGAAATTGATTCACATCCTGACGGCCCCCATCAACATTTTTTTCAGAAGCCTGAGACCGCGTGGGGAGCTCTTGCCCATTGACTTTGAGGTGGCGACCGAATTTGGAGTCGGCCGGATCAATGATTTTACCTGGAAGCAGCTTTTGGACCTGGATGCCTGTACACGCTGCGGACGCTGTCAAGACAGCTGTCCGGCCCATTTGAGCGGCAAGGTTTTATCTCCCAAGAATATCATTCAGGATCTTAAAACCGAACTGGAACAAGGATGGCGCCTTGCCTCCCCGCTAACCGGGCGGCAGGCCAAGGCCGGAGATGCACCGGCGCATTCTTTGATCAATGATGTTATTTCACAGGAGGCGCTGTGGGACTGCACGACCTGTGTCGCCTGTGTCGAGGTGTGTCCGGTATATGTGGAACATGTCGACAAAATGATTGATATGCGCCGGGGACAGGTCCTGGCCGACAAGGACTTGCCCGGTGCGGTTCGCGAAACCTTGAGAAATATGGAGATACGGGGAAATCCCTGGCGCGGAGCCGATTACCTGAAGGATGAGTGGACCGGGGATCTGGATGTCAACGTATTATCCGGCGGGACCGGTAGTGAGTGGCTTTACTGGGTCGGATGCACCGGCGCGCTCATTGACCGCAATATTCTCGTCACCCGGTCTCTTAGCGGGCTTCTCAAGGATGCCGGAACTGATTTTGGGATTCTGGGAAATGAAGAAGGCTGTTGCGGCGATCCGGCGCGACGGATGGGCCATGAACTGCAGTTCCAGATGATGGCCAAGCAGAACATCGAAATCATGAACGGCTATGGGGTCAAAAAAATTGTGACCCATTGCCCTCACTGCTACAACACCTTGAAACATGAGTATCCCCAATTCGGCGGTCGATTTGACGTCTGGCATCACAGTGAACTGCTTAACCATCTAATCCGTGACGGGAAACTAACTCTCACAGAGACTGTGGACAAGGTCGTAACCTATCATGATCCCTGTTACCTGGGTCGGTATAACCAAATCCTGGATGCGCCCCGCAACTGTCTTCAGGCGATTTCGGGACTGGAAAGGGTGGAAATGGAACAGCACGGGTACCGAAGTTTTTGCTGCGGCGGCGGCGGCGGACATGCCTGGATGGAGGAGAACACGGGCCGGCGAATTAACCGAATCCGAATGGATCAGGCATTGCAGACGAAGGCGGAAATTATTGGTGTCGCCTGTCCTTTCTGTTTGCAGATGGTGGAGGAAGCCGTCGGCAGCCTGGATACTCCTGTGAAGGCCATGGATTTGTGTGAGATTATCGCGCTCTCAAAGGCCCCTTAGGTATTTATTCAGGGGGCACATCATAGTGCTTCATTGTCTACATAACAATTTGTTCACCACAGAGCCGCAAAGGGCGCAGAGTTAATTTTCTTTTTCATTTGCCGCTGAGACGCCCCGCTTGATCGGGATGACCGATCTATCTTATGAATTAAAGGGCGGCCTCCGGCAAATGAAAACAACCATGCCTTCGGCAATTTAAGTGCGTTTCTATTCTGCCCGTCAGGGCTTGAGCTTATTCCTTTTCGCCCTTGTTTACATCCCGCTGCTCTTTAGCGGGGCTCAGCGAAAAGGAATGAGCCCGCCGTGGCGGGATTCTGCGAACTTTGTGACTCTAATGAGCGTAGCGAATGAGAGGGGGCAGATGTCGGGAGTCAGGTTACAGGACAGAGCGGGTTTAAATGTCTTTAGAAAAGATTGGGTATCGCCAGAAGGTGCTTTTACCTGAAACAGTATACGCGTTTGGATTGAGAGCGCCTGAACTATGCTATGTCAAGCGACCGCTTCGGTTTCCGGGAAGCCGCCGACTTTACGATCGCTTCAAGTATTTGAATGTTGTGCAATAGTTCCTGCTGTTAATTTGTAAGGATTATACTGCTAAGTTGCCAGGTCCGAATGACAATATTTACTCATCAGACAATATGTGTGTATAGTGTCATCTCAATGTTGAGGCTGCAGACTACAGATGAGTAAAATCCTTTTCTCTTGACATCCCTGATTTTCATCCAACAATTCAAGTGTTAGAAGGAGGAAAGCTATCGATGGCCATTGAAAAAATAGCGGTTATTGGACTCGGGGCGATGGGTAATTCCCTTGCTGCATTATTATTGAAAGCTGGTTACCAAGTGACCGGCTATGATATCGACCCCAGGCAGGTCAAAAAACTGGTCAAAAAGGGAATAAAACCAGCCAAATCGGTTGCTGCTTCTGCCAAAAAGAATGATCTCATCATCCTTTCACTGCCCAACTGGTCAGTCGTGCAGACGGTTGTGGAAGGTAATAATGGGCTCTTAAAGACATTACAAAGGGGACAGATTGTTGTCGACACAAGCACGGTACCTCCAAACGAGACAAAGTCCATGGCAGCTAAATTAGCTAAATTGGGAATCGAATGGATGGATGTGCCTATTTCCGGTGCGGCTGATCAGGCCAGGGTTGGCAATATGGTATTTATGGCCGGCGGAAGAAAATCGGTCTTTCAAAAAATCAAACCGGTCCTTGATAAAATCGGCAAAAAAACCGTTTACGTAGGTAAAAATGGAGATGCCGCACAGCTGAAACTCGTTGTCAACCAGATCTTGTATCTCAATCAAGCAGCGGCTGTTGAAGGACTCACTTTGGGCCTCAAAGCCGGTCTCAATCCGGAAGTGATGCTCGACGTGTTAACCTCCGGAGCTGCCAGCAGCGACTTGCTGTCTGCCCGGGGTGACGATATGCTTAAGGGCAATTTCAAACCCAAGGGGGCCTTATGGATAGCCATTAAAGATCTCGGGATGGTTCTGGAAAGTGCACGGCAGCATGGGGTTGTACTTCCAATCGCAGGATTGTACCAGCAACTGATGCTCAGCGCCCAATATGCCGGATGGGATAAAAGCGACGCAACCGTTGTCATGAGAACATACGCGCAGATTGCCGAAATGAGCAAGAGAACGGGAAAAATTAATTCAAAAAGGGTGAAGTAGTCACCGGCGAATTTTACACAAGAAGGAGTTCATGCATTCGATGAAAAATGAAACAAAGGAGAGTAATTATGAAAAGAGCCGTACAAGTAGATGATGTGGAATTCTATAAGGTTGATTGGGGGCTCACGAAAAATTTGGTAGGACCTGAATCCATGGGTTCAGAAAAACTCAAAGTCAATATTACTGAGTATCTTCCCGGTTATAAACATAAACTCCACGTTCACCCCACCCAAGAAGAAGTGATTTATGTACTATCTGGAACAGGGGTGTCCGAAACAGACAGTGATCGTATGGAAATTGGCCCCGGCTCCGTAGTATTTATCCCGGCCGGTGTTCGCCATGCCACAAGCAATTTAAGCGATTCTGAATCACTAAAAGCGATTATTATTAAATCGCCGCCCGGGGATGAAGAAGTTAGAATGTAAAAAAATTATACCGATCGATTTATTTTATTACACCTGGAGTGATCGGCATTGGGAAGGGAGCCGTTGCGAATGGAACATATCCCCAAGGAAAAATTGAAAGAGGCACCGGGTTTATTTGATCTGTCAGGAAAAACTGCGGTCATCACCGGCGGCAGCCGGGGCTTGGGCAGAGGAATAGCGCTTGCGCTGGCATCCTGCGGGGTTGATGTGGCGCTTGTGAGCAGAACCCAATCCGATCTGGAATTTGTCGCCAGTGAGATTCGGGAAGTCGGCCGACGTGCGCTGGCATTTTCGGCGGACGTGGCGGACGAAAAAAAAGTAAAGGAAGTGGTTGAAACGGTTCTTACCGAATTCGATCGAATCGATATCCTTATCAATTCTGCAGGTATTGCCGCATTAAAGCCCATTGCTGAATTTGAGGTTGAGACATGGCAAAAGATTATCGATATCAACCTGCGCGGAACATTTCTGTGCTGTAAACATGTGGGCCGTGTAATGCTCACCCAAAAGCGCGGCAAGATTATCAACATTTCTTCCGTTCGAGGTCTGCAGGGAAGGGCCGAAGACCCGGCCTACGCACCGAGCAAAGGGGGGGTCAATCAGCTTACCAAATCTTTGGCCATCGAGTGGGCCAAAAAAAATATCACGGTTAATGCCATTGCGCCAACATTTATCCGAACCCAAATCAATGAACACCTTTTAGACGACGAAGGGTGGCGAACTTGGATTTTGAGCAGGATACCCATGGGGCGCACCGGTGAGATTTGGGATCTTTTCGGTACTGTGATATTTCTCGCATCCCGGGCATCCGATTTTATCACGGGACAGACGATCTATGTTGACGGCGGATGGACATCGGCTTGATGTGGTGTTCTTTATGCGCCAAAACGTGGCTCAGGCAAACCTCTAATGCCGAGTCCGGTAACCGCGAAAAGGCTACCGGCAAGAAACTGGGGCTTTACCTCTTTGGTGAACAGGTCGTGGACAGCCGGGTGTTTGACGCGCGCCATGGAAGTGACGTACAGCACATCCAAATTATCACCGCCAAACATGACGCTGGTGATGTTCTTAACAGGCATGCCGATACGACGATCCACGGAGCCGTCCGGCGCGTATCGAACCAGTTCGCCGCCGATGACCTGAGCATTCCACAGGAAACCGTCTTCGTCCACGGTAGACCCATCCGCGACGCCCTCGTCTTTATTGGTAACTGCAAAAACGCGCTTATTGGAAAGGTTTCCAGTCTCGATATCATAATCATAAGCCCAGAATTCATCCTGAAATGTATCCGCCAAGTAAAATGTTCTGTTGTCCGGGCTCCAGCACGGACCGTTGGTGCAGATGATACCCTCCTCAACCTTGGTTACGCTTAGATCGGTATCCAGCCGCCACAGGCCACAAATCTTGAGTTCTTCCTGGTCGTCCATTCCCCCTGCAAAGAAGCGACCGCTGCGATCGCATTTTCCATCATTCAGCCGTGAACGCGGCTGTTCAGCATCTATTTCTACGATAAGTTCCGTCCGGCCCGTTTCAAAATCGAAGAAATAGAAACCATCGCTTAAGGCCAGGACCGCACCGCCGCCTTTACGTAATGCAAGCGCACCGATGTCCTTTTCGAGACGCCAGTTTTTTACCACGCCCGTTTTCGGATTCAGCCGCCAGATTGCGGGTTTGCCCACACGGGGTCCTGTACCATCGACCCAATACAGTTGGCCCTCCTCCACGTCCCACACCGGCCCTTCGCCAAGATGATTTTCACATTCCAGGATGCACTCAATCTTAATGGTCATAAATCACTCCTATTCCGGTAAGTTGCCCTTATAGTTGCATAAAATACTGTATTCAAAATTGGTTGTTAGGAAGAAAGCCGTTGTGAGTATTGACTGATCCTGGATGCTGGTTTCTGGATGCTGGATTCAAGAGGAATGTTTTTTGATCTATCCAGAATCTAGTCCCGCTTCCCAGCGGGATTTGAGGCGGAGCATCGCTAGTGTATTACTATATATCCAGCATCGAGTATCAAGCATCCAGCATCTGCCCAGAAAACGCAACCGTTTCACGAATATCGGTAATGCTAGATCACAGGAATTTATGAAATGTTAGGGTTACCTCTTGTCTTTTTTCCTTTTAGGGATATTTTTAAAAGCACTTCATTTTTCAGTTTTCTTCTTTTTTATGGCACGTTTGCGCGCTGCCTCACCTCGTGCAACCGCCTTCTTCCCTGTGTCGGTTTTGGCTTTCCACTCCGTGCGGTGGCTGAGAAGATCGTCCTCTTCCCAGACATGTTGCGTTCCTTCGCCCATAAAGACCACAAAAACCTCACATCCGTCCGGATATTCATAGGGTCCATGCGGGAGATCCCAACCGAACACGTAATCACCCGGGCGCAGGTCTTTTCCTGCGACACACATTCTGCCCTTGGTTACAAGAATAGAATGCCAGCTCTTATGGGTGTGCACAGGTTCAACATAGCCCTTGGGGAACTTCACCTTCATATCGACGCGCTTGGTAACAGGGTCATGAGAAAAAATTTTTACTTTCACGCCCTTGGGAAGTGTGAGGTACTTTTTTGCAGCGCCTTCCTCCCATTTGATCTCCCTATCGCGGATCGCACGAAATTTATGGTCAGGTTTTTTCATGTTGTCTCCTCTCTACTGGAACCTACGATCTGTGGAACTCAATTCAGGCGATCCCCTGAATCTCCGTCAAAAACGTGAAACCCGGCGCTGTCGAATCCAAACTCGACGGTATCACCGGGAGAGAAGGCCAAACTGGGGCTCACCTGGGCAACCAGCGGCGTATCACCGCCATATTCGAAAAAGACCAGAGTCGAGTCCCCCAGAGGTTGGGTGATCGTTACATTGCCTTGATTCTTCCCCTCTCCGATGAGGACGTGCTCCGAACGTATTCCAAGGATAACGGCTTTTCCGTTGTTTTTCAAATTGGCCGCCGCAGGTAGCGGCTGCGCCAGATTATTGGCCTGGAACAGAAGATTGTCCTCCTCGCCCGCGAGAGTGCCCGCTATGAAATTCATGGTCGGCGTGCCGAAAAACCCGGCCACGAACTGGTTTGACGGCTTCCCGTATATATCAAGGGGCCCTCCTGACTGCTGGATATGCCCGTCGCGCATGACGATAATGCGGTCTGCCATTGTCATGGCCTCAGCCTGATCGTGTGTGACATATATGAAGGTGGCTTTCATCCGCTCGTGGAGTTGCTTTAGCTCCGTTCGCATATCCACCCGCAGCTTTGCATCGAGACTCGACAGAGGCTCATCCATCAGAAATACGGAAGGGTTCGTGATAATGGTCCGTGCCAGGGCCACCCGTTGAGCCTCGCCCCCGGAACATTCGGCCGGCTTTTTCTGCAAGAGCTTGGCAATATGCATGGCTTCGGCCGCATCTTCGACCCGCTTACGGATCTCATGATTCGGAACTTGCTTTACTTTCAACCCAAAGGCGATATTCTCGAACACGTTCATATGAGGGAAGAGGGCCAGATCCTGGAACACCATACCCAGGCCCCGCTTGCCAGGATCCACTTCGTTGACCACCATGTCGTCGATACGGACCTCCCCGCTGGTTGGGGTTTCCAGACCCGAGATCATGTTGAGGGTGGTTGTCTTTCCACACCCGGACGGGCCTACCAGGATAAGGAACTCTCCGTCATGAATCTCTAAGTTGATGCCGGCCACTGCGGTTATTTTTCCAAATTTTTTGACCAGATCTCTAAGTTCGATCCGCGCCACAATATATTCCTCCTTTACACTTTACTGATTTACTTGCGGATCATTCCGAAGGTAAACCCCTTCACTAAATGCTTCTGTATGAGCATACCCATAATGACCACCGGGACTGTGATCACCGTTCCAATAGCGGCCTGGGGCCCATAGAGGCGCCCCTCCACGGCACTCTGGAACTTGTTTAGCATGACGGGCAAAGTGGTTACATCCGGTTGGGTGAGGGTCAAAGCGAGCAGGAACTCGCTCCAGTTCAGAATGAAGATAAAGAGGAAGGTAACCACCAATCCCGGTGCCACAAGGGGAAGCACCACGCGGCGCAGGGTGTAGATGCGCCCCGCCCCCATCATCCGGGCGGCATGCTCCAGCGTATAGGGCACCTCTTCAATAAAGCTCAGCATCATCCAGATCACAAAGGGTAGGGTTATCGCCACATAGAGCATGCCCAGACCCACATAAGTGTCGAACAGGCTGATCCGTGTACCCAGGATGACATTCGTCGCATGGGGAATCATGATGGCGTAATACATCAAGATGGGGATGGCGATCACGATAGGCGGAACCATCCTTATGGTGAGAATGATATATCGGAAGTTCCTTCCCCCAACCCCAAAGCGGGAAATGGCATAAGCCAGAAAAGAGCCAAACAAAAGAGAAACCAACGATGCCCCTGTCGCAATCAGGGCCGAATCCCTGAGAGATGCCCAGATGTTGAAGGCCTGCTCGGCCATATCGCGGCTGAGGGTCTCATCGAAGCCGCTTTCCGTGAAAGCAAAGATTTGTTGGTAGTTGAGGGCGGTGGGCTCGTGGGGTACCCAGTGCGGGGGCCATGAAACCCACTCCCCCTTATCCTTGAAGGACGTCATCACCATCCAGTAGATGGGAAAGAGCAAAATGAGGGCCCAGGTCAACAAAACCGCGTGGCAAAAGGTCCTGTTGAGTTTGTAGCGCCGGACAAAGGAAATATCAGCCCGCTTTTTTGATATCTGTTCCATCAGAGACGCTCCTGTTGAACGATCGCCCGTTGACGCACGAGCAGAAAGATTCCGAAGTAGATGAGACCCGCAAAGAAGAGCAGCAGAAGTACGGAGGCCGCTGCCCCGAAGCTGTATTTATTGAACATCCAAACCTGCCGCCACAGGAAAAAGGCAATCGTTTCGGTGGCGGTACCGGGTCCGCCGAAGGTCAGCAGAACCGCCTGATCAAAGAGTTTTAGCGCCTCCATGGATCGTATGACCACGGCGATCATGATGGCCGGTTTCAAGAGGGGCAGCTGAATCCGCCAGAAAATTTGCCAATGGTTCGCTCCCATGATCCGTGCGGCGTTGATAAGTTGCTGGGGGAGTGCAGAGAAACCCGACAAAAAGATCAGGAAGGTCAGCGAGGTCCATTGCCATACGTCCGCCAGGATGACGGCCCACTGGGCGGCAGCCGGATAAGAAAGCCAGCGGATACGCGGATTCAGTCCGAACATCTCGAGAAAAGGTCTCAGGATCTGGTTGAGAGGACCTGAATCGACGTATATCATGGAAAAGTTATATCCTACAACGACAGGAACCACCATCATCGGTGCAAGAAAGACCGTAATGTAAAACTTGCGTCCCCGGGTCACCTTGTGGACGAACATGGCCATGAAAAATCCGATGAGCAGTTCAAGAGTCACAGCCACACCGGCGAAGTAGAAGGTCCGGCCCACGGCTTCCCAGAATGCCGAATCCGTGAGCACCTTTTTGAAGTTCAGCAGGCCGTGGAAGTAGGCTGCTTCGAAAGGTCGATTGGCGCGCCATTTTAAAAGGCTGATGTAGATTGTCATGATGAAAGGGACGGCCAGGAGAAGAATGAACGTCAACTCCACCATCACGAAAGGGATGAGGCGGAAGACACGCTCCTGGGAAAGCCATGCAATCACGCGACTCATGGACCCAGTTGAATTCTTTGTTCCTCCCTTAACATTCGTCAACTTTCCAGACGAGACCTCAAGCGCGGCCATCGATGCACACTCCGGATTAGATTCTAACCTAGGTTTGAGCGGTTCAGGGTTCAACGTTCCGGGTTGAAAGACACACAGCTATCTCTTTTCAAAGAGATTCTGTCTTGATCGCATATATATTGCCTTATCACCCAAGGGGTGATGTCGGATATTACACAATTTGTTCAATAAAATAAACAATTTCAAATAGTTGTAACCTCTGAACCGTGAACCCTGAACCTGGAACCGATCAGTTTAGGTATTAAAATTTGTCGATGTAGGCCCCCATCTCGACGCCTTTGCGCCAGGCCTCGATCTGCTCCTCACGACCGATATCCTCGGTGACATCGTTCCAGCCCTTTTCGATCCGCTTTGCGGCCTCAGCGGGCGAGATGCTTCCCTGCATGACCAGGGCGAGGGCTTTGTCCATGACATTAAAATACTCATAGTTGCCCTCAATCATCAAAAGCGAGATCGCGTATTTTGCATTTTCAATCGTCCTCTCGACCAACTCTTTTCCAAACTTATCGACGATTGGCTTGTTTGTCAGGTTCGACGCACGCATGGGATCCCAAAAGCCCTTGCGATCCGCGATCAACTCGTCGCCCTTGGTCGGGGCAGCAAGCCACTGAATGAAATAGTAGGCCAGTTCGGGATGCTTACTATAGGCGCTCACCGCCCAGCCGGCCCCGGCCGCCTGGGTAGATCGACGCACGAGCTTGCCATTGACTTTCACTCCCGGAATGATGCAAGTGCGCTGCTTCCCGGCGACTTTTGACTTAGGGTTATTGTTCCCCATGCCCACGATGGAAGGAAAGGACATGACCGAAAAGGCCTGGCCGCTGGCCCAGAAGGGATAGATCTGGGGCGTTGCCCAACCCAGGACATCTTCGGGCATATACTTCACGATGGAGCTGAAGTCTTCGATGGCCTTGATTCCCCTCGGGGTGTCGATCTGTGGGTTCATGTCCTTGTCAAAGAGAAGGCCGCCAAAATAAGGAGGGAAGTGGCGGTAGGCAAAATTCATGCTCCGGTAGGCCAAGGCGCCGTAAAGGGGCTCATCGAATGTCTTGCCCCAGCGGGTCTCACCTTTTTTGGTATGAAAGTATATGGCCATCTGCTCCCACTCCTGCATGGTTTCGGGGCAGCCGGGGTCCTTGCCGAATTTGGCCTTGTAATCGTCTTTTGCCAAATCCATGATGTCGGTCCGAAGAACGAGGCAAATATGGTCGCCGTCGAGGCTCAAGAAGTAGAGTTTCCCCTTATAGTACTGCATGGCCGTATAGCCGCCTGCGTATCCTGAGAAGTCGGGCCTGACCTTTGCCGCATACTCATCGAGCGGCTGCATCACACCCCCCCCTACGGCGTTCGGCACGGAATAGGGAAAATGGTTGAAGACATCCCAACTGCCCGTCTTTGCAACGGCCTCTGCCATAATCTTGGAAGGAATGTCCGTGTAGCCGTAAGGGATCGATTTGATCTTGACACCGGTGAGCTCTGTCCACTGCTTGTCGTATTTTGGTTGGGCATTTTTGAAGAGTGCGTTCTGGAGCACGGTAAGGGTGGGATCTTTCAGATTGTGTTTCTTGATGTATGCCTTAGCACCGTTGATACAACGTTCCTCAACCGTTGCCCCGGGTAGTAGATCGGCGTATGTCGAAGCAGCGAAAATCATGCAACCTGTGAGGACCAGGATAATCAATAGGGATTTTCTCATCATACAATCCTCCTTTCAAATGAGGTTGATACCTGAATTTTGCATATAAAATCCTCCGATATATCCGCCTCCGGAGGACTCGTACAAAATTCAAGTTGCAATTGATGCCACGCCACCAAAAACGCAAAGATGTCAAGCAGGAAATGACAATGGATCCCCTGACTGATCAATAGGGCGCGGTCCATAGAAAACGGTAAAGCCGTTATCATCAAAACATGAGGTGGGTACTTAAAAAATATGCGAAAGGAAGAAAAGCTGCATTTAGATTCAGATTACAGAGAATGCACGACTCCGGTCTGAAGAAGCGAAATTATTTCTTCGTACCCAAGATATTTAAAAGCCCGCTATAGTAGACGAGCATTTAATAGCAACAGTGTATATCGTCAGTCCAGATAATGAATTCGTAAGATTAGAGAGAAACCCTAAATTCAAATGAAAAGGAGAATTGCGCAAAATTCAGGGATTGAGGAATTAAAAGATAAAATCAATAATTTAAAATAGATAAAATTCCTTCAATTCCTAAATTCCTCAATTCCTCAATCCCTGAATTAGGCCCATGTCCTACTTCGTATAAATATTATCCCTTTCTGTCAAGGCCCAAATTCGACCATGAATCTGCACTTTAATGAACTTCCCCGCGGCAAGCCACGGGGTATCCATGAATGATACATTCTATCCTAACGCAGTCCCGCTAAACTGAAGCGGGACGGGGAATTAAACCCGGCAGATTTCGCAATCTCCACCGCACATTCATTGGTGTCTGTGTAATCTGCGAAATCTGTGGATTAACTTATCAGTCGTGTTGGCCTAAACGCCATTGCATTTAGATTAGATTTTATTAAGCAGGGAGGATAGACGCAAATGTTAAATCATTCTTGTGTTGTGTCCCTTAAATTTGTTGAAAAAAAGGACAAACACCAATAACAGTTCGGGTTTTATAAATTCATTTATGGACACGACCGCATTTTCGCTCAATCAGAGTATGATTCAGGCCTTCACTATACCTGAATATTCCTCGAGTCCCAATTCCTTTAGCCTTGACTTTTTGGGGTAACCGGTTTCCACATTCCACCCCATGGCCTCATAGTACTGTTTTCGCAGGATTTCAAAATCGACTGCAATATCCTTAAACGGGCCAACCGTTGCGGGTCGGCTCAGCCTGGCCGGCAGTTGGATCTGTCGTGGAACAACCCCTTCCCTTATATTGAAGAGCTGTCGCATCGTCTGTATCCTTTCGCCTACCCGCAACATCTCTTCAGGGGTAATTTCCCACCCTGTCACAGCGACTATTTGGTCAAAGAGAGGAAATGCCCCCGACATCAAGGCAAACTTGCACAGGCCGGTTGCAGCAAACACATGCTCATATTTTCCCGGATTTTTATATACGACGCTCTTTTTGGTGTAATCATGAAGTTCCGCCTCAGGAGGTTTGAATTCAGGATAAGGTCCCAGAGGCTGACCCGCCTCCGTCATGACCATCCCAGCAACGGTCGTATGTCTACCCGGTGTAGGGTCACAAATATAACCTGTTCCGCGGGCCGGGAAGAGGCGCGGGTCATGATATCCCGGTTCCTGCCCACTGACGTGAATGGCACACTCCTTTGCTGCCGGCCCGATTTTCTCAACAGCCTTTTTTACTCCATCTGCAAACAGTGCGCCGACTCCTTTTCTTTGGGCGATCTTCTCCAAAAGTGCGAGCATGGCCGAGGAATCGCCCCAGGTAAGTTCCAGCCCATGGGTATCTTCTTTGGTGATGAACCCCTGTTCATAGCATTCCATGGCAAAAGCAATCACGGTGCCGGTCGAGATGGTATCCAGGCCGTAGTCATTGCACAGTCTATTGGCTTCGATGATGGCCCTCGTATCAGTGTTAAAGCACATGGGGCCGAATGACGTCACGGTCTCATATTCCGGCCTGGGATATGCCTGCCCGTTAATCTCCAATTTGCCCCGACAGGCGATGGGACATTTTGCACAGGTATCTTTACCCACCCTGTATTCATTCATAGCGGGACCGTAGGCCGTTTCAGGCGGTAAGCTCTCAGCACCGATTAAATTCCAATTCTTAATCGGTGTAGCCCCGATTTTGATGAGCGCATCCGCATTGCCCCCAGTCCCAATACTCATTATCGCTTTGACGAAAAACCTGTGCGGTTCTTGAATTGCTTTTATAAACCCCTTTCTAAGTTCCTTTATTCTTGATGCATCAGCGACATCTACGGCATGGCCTCCCCGCACGGCTAAGGCTTTCAGACGCTTGGCACCCATAACCGCCCCGAGGCCGGATCGAGCCGCAGCCCTCTCTTTTTCCGCAATAATCGAAGCAATGAGCGATCGGGACTCTCCTGCAGGGCCCACGCAAAGTGTCCTAAGCTTTCCACCACCCACCTCAGTATTGATTCTATCCACTGTTTCGGCGGTTCCTAGGCCCCGCAGACTTGATGCATCCCGCAGCTCAGCTTTCCCCTGATCAATGAGCAGATATACCGGATCCTGGGAAACACCCCGAACCAGAATGCCGTCATAACCTGCGCGTTTAAGTTCATAGGCCACATGCCCTCCCACGCTGGCATCGCCCCAGCCACCGGTGAGTGGAGATTTGGAGACCACCGTCAACCTTGAACCCGATGGTACCGACGTACCCCCGAAAATCCCCGGCATAAATCCCAGAATATTGTCAGGACCTAAAGGATCTACGCCTTCTTTCTGGCGCTCTAAAAGAAGTTTCACTCCAAGGCCAGCCCCACCAAGAAAGTCACGATACATTTTTTCTGCCAATTGCTCTTCCGTGATATCGGCCGAATTCAGGTCGACGGTTAAAATTTTACCTGAAAACCCTTGGCCCATTTTTTCCCCCTTTTTTTGCGGCAACTGCTTTGAAAAATTTAAACAACTCCTACAAGTATTCCGTTTTCTTCGAGAGTATGGATTTAAGGAATGAGCGCCACGCGTATCACTTCTTCCAGTCGCTTTGTAAAGATCTCCATCCCCCTATGGATATCTGATAAAGGAAGTGTGTGGGTAACGAGAGGTTTGACATTAATTCGGCCGGATGCGAGCAAACCGATGGACTCACCAAGGGCGTTGGGTGCCCCGCGGCTGCCCACCACTTCAATTTCATCAAGAACAATACGGTCAGTATCCAGCGCAACACCTTTTTTGCCGGAAACTCCCGCCAGGACTACCCGCCCGCCTCTTCTGACACATGCCAGAGAGCTCTTGACAGCCTCATCGGCCCCGGCACATTCGAAAACCACGTCTGCTCCGCTGCCACCCGTAAGTTCCTTAACCTGTTCCACAACATCACCCTGCATCCTGTCCACTTTTTCGTCTGCGCCCAGCTCACCTGCAACCTCGAGCCGGTGGCCTCTGCCTACAGCAATTGTTCTTCCGGCACCGGCGATCTTGGCCAGTTGAAGGATAATCAATCCCAGCAACCCAACACCTACAACCACGACATCATCACCCAAATCGATGCGCCCCCTTCGAACAGCCTCGGTACCGATTCCCACATTGCAGGCGGATACGCCCTCTTCCAAACCCAAGCTGTCCGGCATCGGGTGGAGAACCGTCTTCACGACGCTTATATAATCGGCATAGGCTCCGTTCACGTTGTGCCCATAGAGTTTGTAGCCGCTATCCACATGCGGTGCATGGATACACAAATGGTAGCGCCCCTCCATACATCGAACACATTCACCGCATCCCTTTTGGGGTTCAGCAATAACCCGTTGTCCCATGGAGAACCTTTCTACCTTGCTTCCCATGGCCACTATCTCGCCGTACCATTCATGCCCCATGATAAACGGTAATGAGGGTGGATAGATTCCCTGGAGATCTCCATTTGTTATGTGGATATCCGTCGCACAGATACCACATCCGAGTACGCGACAGAGAACCTCGTCAGACGCATACACAGGGGTTTCAACCTCCTCATAGCGTATATCGTTCCAATCATGAAGGACCGCCGCTTTCATTTTCTCGGGAATTGTATCGGCCATATCTTATCTCCTATGTTAATAAAAGGTCTATCGCCGCTAAATAGGCCAAATTCATGTTGTCCTGATTGCTGCCAGATTCGGCAAATTCTTTTCAGCATCTCTCGCGGCTTGCCGCGGGGGGTGAGAGATAATGAATAATTGTGTTTAAGAGGATCGGCAGTAGTATATTCACCGGATGGTTGTTTACCTATACGTTTCATAAACAACCCTTCCCGTTGAATCAGCAAAATGAAAGGAGACACACCGTTGGTCACGATAATGTATTTGAGCTGAAAAATCCAGATCTTTTGTTGCATAATTGTTATTAAATCGCACCACGATATTACCTCCATGGTTACGTGCCCCGACAATATGTACACTCTCTAACCTTGACATGGCAGCCCATTTTAGCCATACTCGCGCTCAGTATTCAGCGAGCTCTTATCATTTCAATTAAAATGACAGAGCGAAGCGACCTCCGCAAATCTTCAATCTTCAATCTTCAATTTTCAATTGCCATTGGCCACTTTTTCCGAACGCAGTCTCGGAAAAAGCTTAGTAACCTTAACCGGAAAAGATATATGATGAAAGAAGACCCTAAAAGCACAGCCGGAAAAAAACAAAAGGTAAAAACCGGGTTTGAAACCACAGCCCAAGCGTATCTCGAACTTCTAGCGCTGCGGGGAGTAGAGTATTTTTTTGCCAATGCCGGAACCGATTTTGCCAGTATCGTCGACGCTTTTGCTTTTCGTCAAACCCAAGGCAAAGAATTTCCGCGTCCGATTACGGTGCCCCATGAAACGCCTTTGGTGAGCATGGCTCATGGATACTACCTGGTGACCGGCAAACCTCAGGTGGCCATGGTCCATGTCGGTGTCGGAACGGTCAATGGTATCGGGGCTATTATGGCAGCCCATCGGTCCAGGGTGCCCATCCTGTTCAGCGCAGGACGGACACCCATCACGGAAGCCGGAAATCCGGCTTCCAGAAATATTTACATCCATTGGGGACAGGAATCCTTCGATCAGGCAGGGATTCTGCGGGAATACATCAAGTGGGACTATGAATTAAGGACCACTTCGCAACTGGAAACGGTCGTCGACAGAGCGCTGGTCATGTCCATGACTCAGCCCCGGGGGCCGGTCTATCTGACCTTGCCGCGCGAGGTCCTGGCAGCACCTTTTGATGAAGTTGCATTTGACCGGCGGCATCGATTCGATCTGCCCACATTTTATCCGGATCCGCACAAGCTGAGCGAGGCTGCGAAACTTATCAGCAGGGCCGAATTTCCGCTCATCATCACTTCATCGGTCGGTCGGTCGCCGGCGGCGGTTCAAGTTTTAAAGGACCTCGCCGACTTCGGCGCTATCGGTGTGGTTTCCTTTAATCCGGAATATTTGAACTTTCCCTTCGACCATCCCTGTCATCTGGGATTTTTGCCCGACGCGCTGATTGCTAAAGCCGATCTGGTTCTGGTGGTGGATTGCGACGTCCCCTGGTATCCGAACATGACCAAACCCCGCAGTACGGCCAAAATTGTTCAGGTGGGAATCGATCCATATTACAGCAACTATCCGATCCGTGGTTTCCCATCGGATCTCACCTTGCAAGGCGAACCGTCTCTGGTTCTATCCGAAATAACGAAAATTCTATCCGATCACCCGGACGTTAATATAGAAACCATTGCATCAAGAAAAAAGAATCTACAGAATATTCACAATGAAATGGTGGCAGGTTTTCAGGAAACCGCCATGAACAGCGCCCAGTATAAGCCCCTTGATATGGCCTGGGTTTCTCACAACGTAAACCAGATTCTGGGGGATGATACGGTGGTGGTCAACGAATACGAAAATGCAATGAAACAACAGTTAAACCATCTCGCCGGACAATACTTCGGGTTGCCCCACGCCGGCTATCTGGGATGGGGGTTTGGTGCGGCCCTGGGAATCAAACTGGCCTGTCCCGATAAGACGGTTATCCACACGGTGGGTGACGGCAGTTATATGTTTGCGGTACCAAGCGCGTGCCATTTTGTCTCGACGGCCTATCAGTTGCCGATTCTGACCATTGTTTACAATAACCAGAGCTGGCACGCGGTTAAGCGAGCGACCTGTGCCGTACACCCGGATGGTTGGGCGGTGCGGACAGACCAATTTGCCCTGTGTGATCTGGAACCCACCGCTCAATTTGAAAAGATATGCGAGGCATTCGGGGGCTATGGTGAGCGTGTGGAAAGCCCGGAGCAAGTTGGTCCTGCTCTGGATAGAGCCTTGCACGCTGTACGAAATGAGAAGCGCCAGGCACTGCTCAATGTCATTTGCAAACATCCATGAAACGAGTTAGGGGCTTCACCCCAATTGGAATGATGGAATGATGGAATAGTGGAATAATGGGTTCTGGCATGCAACTTGGAGAGAATAATGGAATGATGGGTTTAAGGAAATAAAGAATCAAAGCGCATATGATTGCATTGATTTTCTCGTTACAATGAAGTATTCCCGAGATGAAAGCAGAGTATGGATGTCTGACGAGCATTATCAAAAGATGTAGATTCAACAATATTTAAATAAAATGGCGTCTTCCGCTTTTCATACCCAGTATTCCAACCCTCCAAAGGCGGATCTTCGACATTCCACTATTCCATCATTCCATGTGGCTTACAGAAGAAAACGGCCACCAAAAGAACTATAATTCCAATAAGTTGTAAAAACTCCGATAATTTTTTTTATTCGGAAATCTATAGAAAGGAAGTCCTAATGCCGCCCGTAATTAATTATGATAAATGCAATGCCTGCGGTATCTGCGATGCACACTGCCCATTGGATGTGCTTTACCTGGAGGACGATGTGCTTGACGTGCGTTACCCGGATGAATGCTGGCACTGCGGGGCATGTCGCCAGGACTGCCCGACGGATGCGGTTACCATCGAATTTCCGTTGATCATGCTGGGTGTGTAATTCGATGGTTCCAGGCGAAAGATTGTTTCAGACAGGAGTGCCAAGTTAAGTAAAGATCTGGGTCCAGAAGATCCGGCTCTGGTTCAATCCCTGGAGGGGGCGCTCTGTGACCGAGCTGATCTCAGCCTTCTATTGGAGTGTTGGAGTATTGGAAAACCAAACACAAGACATACATTTGCCGGGAATGAAACCCCAAGATAGACAGGATTCTCATCCCTTGGAATCCTAAAGATTTAGATCATCACTCCATTACTCCAATATTCCCTGGATCTTCCAAGGCATAGCCGTCTGTCTTTGACCCCCGATGGCGGGATCTTCGACTGGCTCAGAGGACCAAGTTTTCTATGTTTGAATAAAGCAAGGTGACCCAAATGCATTCAGGCGAAGACATCCAAATTGAAGCCGATGTTGCCGTTATCGGCGGAGGAACGGCAGGGACCAATTCGGCCATGGCAGCTGCCGAAATGGGCCTTAAGGTTTTGGTGGTCGACAAGGCCAATATTAACCGCAGCGGCGCTATCGCCGGAGGGATTGACCACTTCATGGCTTTCCTTGAAACCGGTGAGCCCTGGGATACCCGCGAAGCCTATCTGAAATATGTGGGTCGGGTGACCCGGGGAGCCGCCAATCTTAAAATTCATGAAGCTGTTTACTGCGAAGAAGTTAACGCCGCCATCAAACGGATAGAGCGCATCGGAGTTCCCCTGCGCAATCCGGGTACCGGAGAATTTTATAGAACCCAGTCCATGGGGCAACCGGGACCCTATTGGATTAACTTCAACGGCAAGAGACTGAAACCGAAAATGGCCGCTGAGGCCGTGAGGCTTGGCTGCCGGGTGCTGAACAGAGTCCAGGTCACCAATCTGTTTCTGCACGACGGAGAGCTGGCCGGGTTTACGGGGTTTGACACGCGGACCGGTGATTTTTACCGGATTCGGGCCAAGGCCGTTATTATCTCCACCGGCAACACCAATAGAATGTTCAAATCCCAGACCGGCAATCCTTTTAACCTCTGGTACTGCCCGGCCTGCACCGGGGACCTGCACCGTCAGGCTTTCGATGCCGGGGTTGAATTGGCCAACATGGAATATGTCCGCATGACCATCGTGCCTAAAGGCTTCAGCGCCCCGGGTTTCAATGCCTTTTTCGGAATGGGATCCCATCTGGTTAACTCCCTGGGTGATGCCTTTATGGAAAGCTACCATCCCATGGGCGACCGGGCGCCCCGCAATTTCATGGTTTGGGCGGCGATACAGGAACTGAAGGAAGGACGCGGTCTATATGGACTGCAGTCATTTAAGAGCCAAAGAACGCGCGCATCTGTTCACGACATTGGGCTATGACAAAGATACTCTCCCCGACTTTTTGATTAAGAAGGGATATGATTTGGAAGGCACCATGATCGAGATGACGGTTTCCGAGCCGATGCAGGCGCGACCGTCTGAACTTTGCGGAAGCGGAATAAAGATTGATGCCAGCTGTGCATCCAGCGTACCGGGTATATTTGCCGCCGGAGATTCTTCCGATCAGATGGGGTGTTTGCATATGGGTGTGGCCGGCGGTTACGCTGCCGGCAAGCACGCCTCCGATTACGCACGCCAAGCCAAACACCTGAGGCCCCTTGACGCCAAAAAAATGACTGCAGAAAAAGAGAGGATCTTCAAGCCGCTAAACAAAAAAGCGGGAATGCCCTACTGGGAGTTCGAAGATATCGTCCGCCATATTACGACCGATCACTTCGGACCCGTTAAGACCGAAACCAGTTTGAATGCTGCCTTGAGCAAACTGGATCGGCTGGATGCCGCCCGGCAGGATCTTAAAGCAGACAATTTACATGAATTAATGCGGGTGCACGAAGCCATGAATATCCAGCAAGTAGCAAAGATCACGGCTGCGGCTGCATTGGCGCGCAAAGAGACTCGCTTCCCGCCGTATCATTACCGCGCGGATTACACGGAAACGGACGATAAAAATTATTGCGGGCTGATCGTCGTTAAAAAGGGGCCGAACAATGAAGTTACAACCCGGTTTGAACCCCTGTCTTACGATGGATAATCGGCGAAACAATTCCGGCTCCGGAGAGATAACGTCAGTAGCCTGAAGGCAAATTGATACTTTTAATAATAACAGCTGTAGGACCTTTGAAAAGGAGAGACGTCTATGATGCTCAAGGACCGTGTGGCCATCGTCACGGGAGCTGCCCAGGGATTGGGCAAAGCCTACGCCCTTCGGCTGGCTGAAGAAGGTGCGAAAGTTGTCATTGCCGATATCCAGGATGCGCGGCCGGTGCAGGAAGAGATAGCGGCCACCGGTGCAGAGGCTCTGGCGCTTTACACCGATGTGGCCGACGAGGAGAGTGCGCAGGAAATGGCCCGCAAAACCGTAGAGCGCTTCACAAATATCGACATCCTGATAAATAATGCGGCTGTTTTTTCCAGTATTCAGACAAAACCATTTTTTGAAATTTCGGCTAAGGAGTGGGACGACGTGATCCGGGTCAATCTGAAAGGCACGTTCCTGTGCTGCAAGGCTGTCTATCCAAAGATGAAAAGTCAAGGTAAAGGAAAGATCATTAACATCTCTTCGGGCGCCGCTTTCAAGGGTTTGCCGGACTTTATACATTATGTCACTTCAAAAGGAGGAATCATCTCCTTTACGCGCGCTCTGGCCAGAGAAGTGGGAGATGACGGGATTTGCGTCAACACCATAGCCCCCGGGTTCACCTTAAGTGACCGTATGCGGAAAGAGCCTATTCATGACGAAAATTTCATAAATGCGATACTCGCCGGCCGCTGCTTTAAGCGTCTAACAATATATAATTTCAAAGGGCGAAACCCAGCATTTCAGTTTCGATGGGGTTTTCGTTCAACCACTAATTAAGATAATCCCCAAAAAGGTGATAAAAGGAGTTTCAATTATGTTATCCGGATACGCCGGCAAGATTGGGCGGATAGACCTTAGCGAAGGCAACATCAGCGTCGAGGAGTTGGACAGGGAAATCACCCAAAAGTACCTGGGGGGCAAGGCTATGGGAGCATATTTGCTATTGCGTAATCTGCAGCCCCAGACCCACCCTTACGATCCCAATAATTTATTGATCTTCATTACCGGTCCCCTTTCGGGAACCACTTTCCCGGCGGCATCCAGATCAGCGGTGATAACCAGGTCTCCCATGACAGGCACTTTCCTGGATTCTTACTGTGGCGGCTTCTTCGGCCCGCATTTGAAACGCGCCGGTTTCGACGCATTGGTAATTGTGGGGAAAGCAAAAAAACCGGCCTACATATTGGCTGATGACGGCAGGATAACCATAAAAGAAGCGGATCATCTCTGGGGACTGTCTACTTCGAAAACTGATGAACGTTTGCAGGTTGAATGTAAAAAAGCCGAAGGGGAACGGATCAGTGTCGCTGCAATAGGTCCGGCCGGCGAAAAACTGGTTCGATTTGCCAACATCGTCAACGATCGAAGGTGTTACGGCAGGGGAGGCGCCGGTGCCGTCATGGGTTCCAAGAACCTGAAAGCCGTCGTCCTGAAAGGTGATCAGTCCCCGGAGCTTGCAGATAAAGCCGGGTTTAAGGAGGTCGTGAGTCGAAGCCGCCATAAAATTGCGCAGCACCCGTTGACCGGCAAGAAGGGTGTCTTTCCGAAGGTCGGCACCATGATGACCCTGGATTTAACCCAGGAAACCGGGACCCTCCCAACGCGAAACTGGCAGGAGAACACATCGGAGCACGCTGCCGGTATCAATGCGCAGGCCTTTGTCAAGCATATCGTTCGGCCCCGAACCTGCTACGCGTGCCCCATCGGCTGCAGCCGGGAGACAAGAGCGATGAAAAGCGGCGTTGAGTATGTTGCCCAGGGACCTGAGTACGAAACCATGTACGCCTTCGGATCCAGCTGCGATATTAAAGAGGCGGAGGTGATCATTGCAGCGGATCAGCTTTGTACTGATTACGGTCTGGATACCATCTCTTGCGGCGTTGTGATTGGATTTGCCATGGAATGTTTTGAAAAAGGTTTGATTACCGATAAAGACACCGGAGGGATTGATCTGTCGTTCGGATATGGGGACGCCCTGATTGAATTCGTTCATCTTATCGGCCGACGTGAAGGCGCCGGCCAACTTCTGGCAGAAGGCGTTAAAAGGGCCTCGGAGAAGATCAACGGTTCTTCCGAATTTGCCGTACACGTTAAAGGCCTGGAACTCCCCGGGTACGATCCACGGGGAATGAAAGGCCAGGCGCTGACCTATGCCGTGTCGGATAGAGGCGGGTGCCACCTGAGATCCAATACTCTGCGAACAGAACTGATCGGTGTACCCCGGCTATACGACCGCTATGCCTATGACGAAAAAGCGGAAATGGTTAGAGAACTCCAGTTAAATTACGCGACCTACAATTGCGTGATCGCCTGTCTATTCGGCACGTTTGCGCTTTCCGTCGAAGATTATGCCCAGGCCCTGTTGTCCCTGATGGACTGGTCAATAACGGCTGAAGAACTGTGGATGATCGGGGAAAGGGCTTTGAATCTTACCCGCCTTTTCAATGTCAGGGAAGGCTTTACGCGCCGGGACGATACGCTGCCGCCAAGACTATTCAGCCTTGCTGCCACCAGGGGTCCCAGCAAGGGTCAGGTCGTGGATAAAGATGCCTTTGAGAAAATGCTCGAAGAATACTACCAATGCATGGGATGGGACAAACTCACGGGGATACCCACCGCAAGCAAGTTAAAGCAGCTGGGAATTCAAAAAAAGGAGTATTCCTAGGGAATGAATTCGTGATAGACAGACGCCGGCTATGAGTTTACTCCAAAGGGGTGCAGTATCAAAAAGATGGAATATTGGAATGATGGAATATTGGAATAGTGGTGGTAAAAAGTGGATAAGGTCTCGATTTTTTAAAAGGGATCATGAAGAAGATACGAAAAGACTCGAATCCACTAAACCCATTATTCCAAAATTCCACTATTCCAATTCAGCCGTCGCAACCATAGGAAACTATCCGGCCACTGTAGCTACTTTGGTAGAATAGAGCAGCGAAGTGGGCACCCCATATGAATTGGTAACCTGGTTAAGTCAAATATCTCTGGTCCGGCACAGTAGACCAGGTTTTTGATAACGAAACAAATGAATTTCTCCTGGAGAAGTCAATGGCCGGCATTCTGATTTTTGTTACGGCGCTAGCACTTGTCATTCACGCATATATTTGTTTTACCTTTTTCATCTCCAGCATCCGGGAGAAAGAAAAACGCGCCACAGCATTTGGCGGAATGCAATTGGCCATACCATTGGGTTTGCTGGGCCTTCTTTTTTTTCTGAGCGGATCGGGTTTTTTTGACTCGCAAAGCGGGTTGGTGATTCTTGGCGGCGGGGCAATTTTTATTGTTTTGGCCCCTTTGCTCTTGATTATAAAAACTTCTCCGAATAATAAAGCATTGGATGGTACAAAAGGATTCATAGTCGGCAGCGTGCGCCGATTTGACGAAAGGGAAACGGTTTTTTCAAGAAACCGCGGGCTGCGACCCGGATCGGAACAATATAAGATTTATTATGCCCAACATCCGGAACATGAACAATACGACACCGCCAGGCGAAAACTGGGCGGGCCGGTCGGAAATCCCGGTTCGATCGACAAACCCTATGAAAAGCCGAATTTGGCGGCAGCGGTTGCTTCGACCAACTTTGCGTTGCATCTGTCTAATCCTGAAATCGTTACTCCGCATGCATTTTCAGGATTCAAAGGTGAGAAAATTTCCCTCGAACCGCGAGAGGCGACTGAGAGGGTTAAAGGATTTGCACGCCACCTGGGTGCCGGCCTGGTCGGCATTACCCGTCTCGATCCGTTATGGATTTATTCCCACCGCGGCGAAATTTTCCGTGAGAACTGGGAAGACTGGGGCAGGCCAATCCAGGTCGGCCATAAATATGCAATCGTGTTCACCACCGAAATGACCTTTGAAATGATCGCGGCCGCACCCCATACGCCCACTTCCATTGAAAGCCGGCTTCAGTATTCCAAGGGGGCGTTTATCGCAACCCAATTGGCGGCATTCATCGCCAATCTTGGATATCCAGCGACGGCCAATCACTTCCGTCACTATGATGTCCTGTTGGTCCCCTTGGCTGTAGAAGCGGGCTTGGGCGAGTTGGGACGCTTCGGGTATTTGATCACCAAAAAATTCGGGCCGCGGGTCAGACTGGCCGCCGTGACCACCGATCTGCCCCTGATACTCGACAAGCCGGTTGACATCGGCGTTGAAGACTTTTGCCGGGCCTGCAAAAAATGCGCGGTGTGCTGTCCCTCCAGCGCCATTACGATGGATGATCAAACCCAGGTCAACGGGTCGCTGCGCTGGAAGCTGAATGAGCAGAGCTGTTTTGACTACTGGGGTAAGGTGGGCACAGGCTGTAACATCTGTATGCGGGTTTGCCCATGGAGTCATGCGAACGCATTGCCACATACTCTGGTAAAGGCGCTGGTTTCTCGAAATGTGATGGCACGCCGCCTGTTTACAGTCATGGATGATATCTTTTATGGAAAGAAGCCGAGATCAAAGACTCCGCCGGTATGGGCAAGGTTTAGTCAAACATAGAAATCTCCCGTCATCGTGGGTCAGAGGCAACTGGCTATGCCGTAGACAAATGTCTTGGGGTGATGGAATACTGGAATGTCGAAGATCCGCCTTTGGAGGGTTGGAATAGTGGGTTCATAGGATGAGATCTTTTTTAGAACAATTTTCTAAAAAAGAGGTTAATCCGCCTGCGGCGGACCGTTTTTATACCCAATATTCCATTATTCCACTCCTCCAGAGGCGGATCTTCGACATTCCATTATTCCATTGGACATCTAAAGGTAAACCCCACCCCTCTGGGGTGAAATCAAAGCCGAGTCCTCTGGACCCGGATTCTTTACTTAGTGATTGAACCAAAACTTTTCTAAGTATGTATGTTGGATTTGGCCCTTTGAAACCTTTTCGGGTTAAGTGCCTGGCTTTCGTAGGTTGGGTTGATCCGCCGGAGGCGGAGAAACCCAACATAGCAACCTAGTGAAGAGAAAGGAAATCGACAGCCCGGAATTTAGAATCCGGGGAAAGGAGAGTCAAAGATGAAGAAAATTTTGTTTTTAGGCTTATTAATCGGGTTTGTGTCCGTGTTCTTTCTGATGTTTGGATCGGGGACCGTTAAAGCACAGACCATTGAACTGAAATTTGCCCATTTCATGTCACCCAAACACATCCAGCACCAGAATTCTTTTGATCCGTTTTGCCGGAAGGTGGCCGAACTGACAAACGCCAAGGTCAAGATCAAGATATACCCGGGCGGCGCGCTCGGCAATCCCAAACAGCTACCGGATGCCGTTAAGACCGGGATTACGGACATCGCCTTTATCATCCCGTCTTATACGACGGGACGTTTTCCGCGCATTGCCGTATTGGATCTGCCATTTTTGTGCGACAACGCAACCCATGCCACCAGAGTAATGTACGATCTTTACGATAAAAATTTCGCGGCCGATTTCAAGGATTATAAGGTGCTGTGGCTCTATTCGCCCGGCCCCGGGCAGTTGATGTCGGCCACCAAGGCCATACATACGGCGGATGTCCTGCAGGGGATGAAAATGCGTGCGTCTTCGGCCTACATGAGCAAGGCCCTTAAATTGTTGGGATCCAATCCGGTGGGCATGCCCATTTCCAAACTCACCATGTCCCTTCAAAAAAAGGTTATCGACGGCATGCTGACGCCTTACAGCGCTGTGACTGACTTCAGGTTGTTCGATCTGGTAACGCACATCACCGAGCTGAACATGTATGTGACCCCCATGGCCGTGGTGATGAACAAGGCCAAATACAATTCCTTGCCGGATTTTGCCAAGAAGGCCATTGACCAGGCGTCGGGCAAGCAATGGGGTCTGCACGCCGCAAATGTTTACGACAATCATGACCGCAACACGCTTACCGAAATTAATAGAAGGGGCAAGATCGAAGTCTACAAGCTGCCGGATTCCGAGAAACAGAAGATCGAGAAAATGGTCAAAGCACTGCAAGCGGATTGGATTGCCGAAGCAACCAAAAAAAGAATTCCCGCCGAAGAGATTTTAGCGGACGTCCAAAAATCGGCCCAGAAGACTAAATAAGGAGTTTGGCCAAGTCATGTCGATTGACAACGTTAAACAAAATCTAGAGCGATGGATTCATCCGGTCTCTAAACTCATGAGCCGAATCGCCTCGGTCATTCTTGTCTTGATGATGTTTCTGACAGTGACCGATGTTTTTTTGAGAAAAGTCTTTAGCCGATCCATACTGGGCACGGTTGAGGTGAGCGAGTTCTTGCTGTTGATCGTCATCTTTTTTACCCTGGCGGACACGGAGGTTTTCAACGGCCACGTAAAAGTGGATCTGGTAATGAGCCGCTTTGGTGATCGTGTCCAGGGAATGGTCGACATGGTGACCCAAATTGTCTGTTTTTTCCTCTGCGGGCTGATCACCTGGTCTACTCTGGTCTATTCGGGGCAGATGCGCGCGTCAGGCGAAGTATCTCAGGATCTGTGGATTCCCATATATCCATTTATTTATATTGTTGCGGTGGGTTGCGCCATGCTGGCACTGACCGTGCTGATTAATTTCCTGAAGGCTTTTATGAAGGTGGTGAAATCTTGAGTCCAGTCGTTGTCGGTATTATCGGCATTCTCTTTTTGTTCTTGCTTCTCGCCCTGCGCATGCAGATCGGTTTCAGCATGGCCCTGGTTGGATTTTTGGGATTCGCGGCTTTGTCGTCGCTGCAAAGCAGTTTTGCCATAATGGGAATGGAACCTTTTAAAATAGGGGTTACCTACAGCTTGACGGTGATTCCGTTGTTTATTCTCATGGGACAATTCGCCAACCACGCCAAGATGGGCTTTGAGATATATCAGACGGTTTACCGCTGGGTCGGTTTTTTGCCCGGAGGATTGAGCATGGCAACCATCGCGGCCTGTGGCGGTTTTGCGGCCATATCCGGTTCCTCCCTGGCGGCTGCTGCCACCATGGGCATGGTGGCCCTGCCCGAGATGAAAAGGTTCAAATACGACAATGCCCTGGCCACGGGCTGCGTCGCCGCCGGAGGAACCCTGGGGATACTGATCCCGCCCAGCACGGTGATGATCATTTATGGTATTCTAACCGAGCAGTCCATCGCCACGTTGTTTATTGCCGGAATACTGCCCGGTTTGCTCCTGACCGGGCTCTTCATATTGACCGTCTATGTGATGACCAAACTCAAGCCGGCCCTGGGGCCCCCGGGGCCAAAATTCAACCTGAAGGAAAAGATCATTTCCTTAAAAGCCACCTGGAGTATTTTATGCCTTTTCTTTTTGGTCATCGGGGGACTCTATACGGGTTGGTTCACGCCCACCGAAGCGGCCGGGGTGGGTGCCTTCGGAGCGTTTGTTATTACCCTGATTAAAAGGCGGCTCACCTGGGAAAATTTCAGGGTCTCGCTGACCCAGACGGGGCGCACATCCGCGATGGTGTTTCTTATTTTGATCGGCGCCCATATCTTCGGATACTTTTTGACCATCAGTCAGATTCCAGATCAGCTCTCGATTTTTGCGGCCGAATGGGGATTGAATAATTATATCATCCTGTCGCTGATTGTTTCGGCCTACATCATTATGGGTTGCTTTATGGAAGGCCTGGCTTTAATGGTTCTGTCCATACCGATTGTCTATCCCATGGTGCTGGACATGGGATTTGATCCAATCTGGTTCGGGGTTATTATCACCCTGGTGATGGAAATGAGCCTGATTACACCGCCGGTGGGGATCAATGTGTTTATCATCAGCGGCATTTCCAAGGACGTTCCCATGTATGTGATTTTCAGGGGCATTGTCCCCTTCTGGTGCGCCATGTTGGTGTGCATTATCCTTTTAATCATGTTTCCCCAAATTGCCCTTTGGCTGCCGCTGACAATGGGGAATTGAAGATTGAAGATTGACGATTGAAGATTTATGGTATCGCTTCGCTTTGTCTTTTCTATATAAATCGATAGCATTCCTAATATATTCAATCTGGCTATGGCATATATCATGTGCAAACATGATGTGATTTCAATAGATCGGGGCTAAGTGGATAGTTTGGTAGTGAACGGTTGTTGTGGAAGTGCTGGATCAACTTCGAAAACGATCGCACTGTTGGCAGGTGCCGCAGCCACGGCCAATAAGAAACCAGGCAGGAGCGCAGGCACGAATTGAGGAGGGCAGCATGCAGCACCAAACCAGGGAGTTGATTACAGCCCTAGCCACACTGGCGGGCGCGCTGTTTGTCATTGTTTATGTGATACCGTATCACATCGAGTTGGAGCAAGAGTTCGAACTTGCCAGCCTGTCTCCGGCCTTTTTCCCTCGGCTGGCCGCCTGGATCATTGCCGGGTTGTCCGCTCTGCAGCTATCAATCATTATCACCCAACGCAAAAAACAAGCAATCGCCGAAGCGGATGAAGAATGGCTGACCCCCAAAGAGGAACGCAGCGCGTATAAGTCGGCCTTGGTTGTGATTGCTTATTTCATAGCGCTGAAATACATCGGGTTTTTGATCGCGACCATCCTGCTGATGGAGGCTCTGCTGATTCTGCAGGACATAAAAAAACCGCTCAAAGTAATTTTGATATCGGTACCGGTGACGCTGGGCGTTTTTCTATTCTTTTACTTCGTCATGCAAGTGCATTTTCCAAAGGGCGTGATCTTTGAATAGGGTCGGGTTGCCATGCTAGACAATATTGTTGCCGGATTTGGAATCATCTTTCATTGGGAGCATATTCTGGCCATCATTGTAGGGTCTTCCCTGGGGTTGGTGGTCGGCACCATTCCCGGCCTGACGGCTACCATGGGAGTGGCCCTGATTTTACCGCTGACGTTTGATATGGAATTTGTAACCTCTATCATGTTGCTGGTCGGGGCATATAAAGGCGGCATATTCGGCGGTTCGATTACGGCAATCCTTTTGAACACGCCGGGTACACCTGCTTCGGCCGCCACCGTTTTGGACGGCTATACGCTCACCAAGCAGGGCAAGGGCGTCAAAGCGCTCAAGATGGCCAAATATTCGTCGACGTTGGCGGATTTTTTCTCGGACTTGGTGCTGATTGCGGTTGCCGCCCCCCTGGCAGCCGTGGCCCTTAAGTTCGGTCCCCCTGAAATTGCCATGCTGATTGCCTTTTCCTTGACCATCGTGGCCGGTGTCGCCGGCAAATCAATGGTTAAGGGGCTTATTTCCGGAACCTTGGGACTACTGCTGGCGACGGTGGGACTCGATCCAATCATGACAACCCGGCGGCTGTCTTTTAATATCGCCGAACTGGACAGCGGCATCGCCCTGATTCCGCTGTTGATCGGCCTTTTTGCCCTTTCCGAGGTGCTGTTTCAACTCGGGAAAAAATCCGAATCCTACGCGGATCAGTTCGTCATCAAACATTCCACCGAGCCCGCAGACAACCGCGTGTCCTGGGTCGAATTCAAGCGGTCGCTGCGCACGATCTTTCGCGGCACGGCCATCGGGACCGGCATCGGGATTATCCCCGGCATCGGCACGGGCATTGCTTCCTTTATGAGCTACGCCCAGGCCAAACGGGCCTCAAAAACTCCCGAAAAATTCGGCCGGGGATCGCTGGAGGGAATTGCAGCTTCCGAATCCGGCAATAGCGCCGTAGTCGGCGCCACATTTATTCCGTTGTTGACGATGGGTATTCCCGGCGACATCATTACGGCCGTGATCATGGGCGCCTTTATGATTCAAGGTTTTATTCCGGGCCCCTTGCTCTTTCAGGATCACGCCCAGATCATCTACTCTATTTTCATCGGTTTTATTATCTGTGACATTGTTTATTTCATCATCGGAACCATCGCCATGAAATATGCGGCCAATTTGAGCAAAGTACCGCGCAGTATACTGTTTCCGATTGTACTTGTTTTCTGCATCGTTGGTTCCTATGCCATTCAACACTCCTTGTTCGATATCGGTGTTATGGTTTTTTTCGGTATCGTCGGATTTTTCATGATCAAATTCGGATTTGCCGCCGCACCACTTTTGATAGCCTTTATTTTGAGCCCGATCGGAGAGGCAGCCCTGCGTCAATCGCTGCTGATGTCCGGCGGCTCGTTGAGCATTTTTGTCACTCGGCCGATTGCGTTGGGTTTTCTGCTTTTGACGCTCATTTCCATAATAGGGATCATTCGCAGCCACCGCAGAAGGCCGGGAACCAAATAATCAGACGAAAGGAGAGCAAAAATGACATTCAGACAAAAAGGAATCATGGTTTTGGTATCAGCCGCAGTGCTGGCTGCCTTCGTTCTAACTCCAGGAATGAACGTTTTTGCGGCAGATTACCCCACCAAATCAGTTACCATGTACATCCCGTTTTCAGCGGGAGGTTCGATGGACTCCAGTTCCCGGGTGCTGGCGGCCGGAGCCGAAAAAATACTGGGGCAACCCTTTGTGATGATCAACAAGACCGGCGGTGGCGGAACTGTCGCTCTGGGTGTTCTGGCCAACGAAAAACCGGATGGGTACATCCTGTCGGCGGGCACATCAACCGGTATTTTTCGGATACCCGTGCAACGCAAGGTTCCGTACAAGCCGCTGGCAGACTTTACCCACATCTTTGCTTACGCAGCCGTGTCGTCGGGCGTTGTCGTCAAACCCGACGCGCCCTGGAAGACCTGGCAGGAATTCGTTGATTATGCCAAAAAAAATCCCGGAAAGGTGAAATACTCCACCACCGGTGCCGGATCCCCCATGCACGTATCCATGGAAGTCGCAGCCGAAAAAGAAGGCATCAAGTGGATTCATATTCCTTACAAAGGCTCCATGCCCTCTATTACAGCAGTACTGGGCGGTCATGTTGACGCATGTTCTTCGGGACCCAAGTTTGTGAGCATGGTCAAGCAAGGACAGCTGCGGGTTCTGGGCGTTCATACCAAAGAGCGCATGGTCGAATTTCCGGATGTGCCGACTTTCATGGAACTGGGTTACAACTACATCAACGATACATTTTTCTCGGTTCACGGACCGGCCGGCATGGACCCGGCGGTTGTAAAAAAGCTCGAGGATGCCTTTGCCAAATCAGTGGATACGCCGGCATTCAAGGATATGGCCAAGAAATTTGCACTTCAGCCGCTGCAGATACGCAGTGCCGAATACGGCCAAATCCTGGAAGATGGCTGGCCCAAGCAGGTTCAGATCTTTAAAGACCTGGGCCGCATCAAAGAGGCGGCCACTCAGCCGCGTTAGCGGCCCGATGAAGGGAACCGGACATTTCGGCTCCCTTTAAGAAGTATATGGTTTCACAATTAAGGCAACGCATAATATATTGAATCCTAATATAATGGACGGCATATTGATCTAACCACAAAGGCACAGAGAACACAAAGATGTAATCATTTTTATCCAGTGGTTAAAATAGTTTTGCCTATCATCTCGCATCTGACAGGATGGGCAAAAAGAAATAGCAACTCTGTGTCCTTTGTGTCTCTGTGGTGAAAAATTTCACTGTTAATGCATCACCATATTTACGAATAGGAACGCAAAGGAACAAACAAATTAATACGACCATTGGATTGTAAAATGGCGAAACTATCGGTTATAAGTTATCGACCAAGGAGAATGAAAAATGATTGTTGATGCCTACACCCACATTTTACCGACAAAATATCAAGCCGGATTAGAGGAAAAAGTCACCGATCGTGACATGTCACTCAACACGGCCCGCTATGCCGAAACCGTTCCGACCCTGGTGGACCTGGATGCACGCTTTAAGGTCATGGACGCCTTTGACGACTATATCCAGGTGATTTCGGTCGCCTCGCCGCCGATTTATGCCATCGCCCCGGCAAATGTTACCAATGAGCTTTGCCGAATCGCCAATGACGAGCTGGCAGAACTGGTCCACAAGTATCCGGATCGGTTTGCGGCCGGTATCGCCGCCCTGCCGCTGCTGGATATCGATGCGGCATTGGCCGAGGCGGAAAGGGCCATAAAGGATTTGAGGCTGCGGGCGGTGGAAATATGTACGGACATCAACGGAAAGCCTCTGGATTCACAGGAATTTATGCCCATTTATGAAAAAATGGTTGAACTGGACCGCCCCATCTATCTCCACCCGCTAAAGGAGATGAACATTCCCGATTATGAAGGCGAGCCTATTTCCAAGTACCGGGTCTGGACCAAACTCGGCTGGCCCTATGCCACGGCCCTGGCCATGACGCGGCTGGTTTACGGCGGTGTGCTCGAAAAACTGCCGAACTTGAAAGTAATCACCCACCACTGCGGGGGCTTGATTCCATACCTGGCCGGTCGCCTTGACTGGAACGATGATTTCAACGAAATGCGCATGGGACACCGGGACTACTACCTCAAAGAGAATGCGCTCACATACTACCGGCGCTTTTATTATGATACGGCCGTGAACGGCAACACCGCTGCACTTGAGTGTGGGCGGTCCTTCGCCGGCCTGGACCAGATGGTATTTGCCTCGGATATGCCTTTTTGCAATCAAATGGGGTCGCGACTTATTCGCGATACTATCGAATCCGTCGAACGCATGCAGATAACGCCTGAAGAAAGGCGCAAGATCTTTCAGGAAAACGCCGTCAATTTACTGCGCTTGCCGCTGGGCAAATTGTGATCCGGGATCGAAATTTACCGTCCGCAAAGGAGGATGTTTCATGCCATTACCAATGGCAGCCAACCGCATGACCGCTATACCGTTTGCCGGCATCCGCAAGGTTTTCGAAAAGGCGACCCGCCTGGAAAAGAAGGGTAAAAAGGTGATTCATTTCGAGATCGGCAGACCGGATTTCAATACTCCCGAACACATCAAGGCCGTCGCCGTGGCTGCCCTCAAAGGAGATCAGGCGTGTGTGGATCAGATGGTGGAAGAATTTGACGCGCGATGGCGGGTTATGATACGAGGCATTGAAAAATCCCCGGGACTTACGTGCCCGGTGGTGCCGACCAGTGCCTTCTATGTCTTCGCCAGGCATGAGGTACCCGGGATGAATTCTTCCGATTTGGCCGATCATCTTTTAGAGAAAGGCGGTGTGGCCGTGGTTCCCGGGCCGTCATTCGGGAGCAAGGGGGAGGGTTATTTGCGCATTTCTTACGCCACCGCATTGGAGGACTGCCGGGAAGGGATGGAAAGGATTGCCCATGCAATGGGACAGTTGGATCCTTGAGCCGCAGGATAGATCGAAAAAGTTACAAGTGAATGCCGCAAGGAAGGGATATCAAGAATCTAACCCGAATGCGGAATAAAATCTTTGCATAGAATGTTTGAGGCTGGGAGGCTGTAAAGCTTGGAGGCTCCGAATGATCGCAGGCTTTCCAGCATCTGGCTGCCTGGCCTCCTATCCATTTTTTTGGGGGCATAAAGTCTATCATCAAAGGAAAGAACAATTAACTAGTCGAGCGTTTTTTACTCAATCCGGGTTGGAGGTAAACAATGGGACAGGAAGCTGAGGATCGGATTGTTAAGAGCACGTGCGGTTTGTGTCAGACAGGATGCGGTGTATTGATACGGTTGCAGGATAACAAAGCAGTCCATATAAAGGGTGACCCCGATAGTCCCGTAAATAAAGGGGTATTGTGTGCTAAAGGGCTGGCTTCGCTGGAATATCTTAATCATCCCGATCGCTTGAAACACCCACTCAAGGGCAAAGGCGGCCGCGGCGAAGGTCAATGGGAGCAGATCTCCTGGGATGAGGCGCTTGATACGGTGGCACAGGAATTAACCAAGGCCAAAACCGCTTACGGGCCTGAGAGCCTGATAATTATGCGCGGATCTTTTAAGGGAGGATATCAGGGAACGTTCCTGGGACGGTTTGCCAATGCCCTGGGTACCCCGAATATCGCATCCATGGCCTCGGTTTGTTATGTGCCCCGGGCGCTTGGAAGTAGTATTACCCATGGTTATATGTCTGTGTCGGATTATGAATATCCGCCGGCTTGTATTGTCGTGTGGGGGGCCAACCTGATTGATACGCGGATTGGAGAACACGGGCAGACCGTCAGGGCATTAAAAAGGGGATCAAAACTTATTGTGATCGACCCGCGCAAGATAGGTTTGTCGGAAAAAGCCGATCTGTGGCTTCAACCCAGGCCGGGATCAGACCTGGCCCTGGCCCTGGGTCTCATAAACGTAATCATCAATGAACACTTGTATGATGAGGATTTTGTTTCCAATTGGACGGTTGGGTTCGAGGAACTCAAAACGCATGTGCAGGCATATTCACCGGAGGTTGTGGAACATTTGACCTGGGTGAAGGCAGGCACGATCGAACAAACTGCCAGGCTTTACGCTGCCGCCCAGCCGGCGGTGATCCAGTTGGGCAATGCAATTGACCACAACATGAACAATTTTCAAACGGCCCGGGCGGTTTCTATTTTAAGGGCCATAACCGGCAACCTTGGTGTGCCGGGGGGTGAATTGTTCTGCAGTTCACCTGAAATATTAACGCCGCTGGGTTCAGCCGAACTCGACCTTCGGGAAAATATTTCAGCCGTCCAACGCGCAAAAAGACTTAACGCAGAAGATGGGTTGCTGCCGATGCTGTTTTATTCACTGCCGCAAAGCATTGTAAAGGCGATTCTCCACGGCGATCCCTACCCGATACGCGCCGGCTTTATACAGGGCGGCAACATGTTGCTGACATACAGCAACGCACTTCAGACATACAGCGCCCTGAAGAAGTTGGATTTTTTGGCCGTCGCCGACATGTTCATGACTCCCACAACAGCCCTGGCCGATATCGTGCTTCCGGTTGCCACCTATCTCGAACACGACAGTATTGTGGCGCCGCCCTATTATCCGGTGGTCCAAGTCCAGCAAAAAGTCGCGCAGGTCGGTGACTGCCGGTCTGATTACGAAATAATAAATGGTCTTGCCCAAAGACTGAATTTAAGTGAATACTTCTGGGAAAGTGAACAGGAAAGTTTGGATTATATCTTAAACCCTGCCGGTTTAACTTTTGAGGAGTTCAGAAACATTGCCGTTCTGCAGGGGCACAAAGCCTACCGCCGGCATGAGAAAGAGGGTTTCAAAACACCTTCTGGCAAGGTCGAGCTCTTCTCAGGCAGACTCAAAAAATGGGGATTTGATCCTTTGCCCACCTGGCAAGAACCCCCGGAAACACCCCTGAGCGCCCCCGAGCTTGCCAAAGAATACCCGCTTGTATTTACATCCTGGAAATCCGGTGTTTTTCGTCACTCCGGCGGCAGACAGATATCTTCTCTGCGCGATGCCCATCCCGAGCCTGTGGTGTGGCTCCACCCGGATACGGCCGGCAAGCAGGGGATTGCAGATGGAGACCGGGTTTATATCGAGACTCAAAGGGGGCGAATCAGTCAAAAGGCACGGTTGACGAATGATATCGATACACGTGTGGCAGGCGTGGACTACGCCTGGTGGTTTCCCGAGCAGGGTGCCGAAAATTTGTACGGCTGGAAAGAGGCTAACCTCAATGTGTTAACAGAGGACGGCCCGCCGTATGGCCGTGAAATGGGAACACCAAATCTGAGGGGCATCTTGTGCAGGATCCGTAAGGCAGAATCCGCAGAGGATTGAGCCGGATTGCCTCAGCTTCATTAAGGCCTTTATCGTTTTAATCTCAGGAAAACAAAACCGCGATCGTCTTCATAGGCAGGAACAGGCGCAGCCTACGATCAGGAAAAACACAAAATTCATATTGCTCGTAAAAAGAACGCGCCCGTTCATTGATCGCGTCGACTACAACGACAAATGAAGCGACTTCTGTTGTCGCCTGCAAAGCCCGACGCAAGGCGTCTATGATCAAAAGTTCGCCGTAACCTCTTCCCTGATATTGGCTATCAACTGCGAGTCTGCCGAGAAGGGTGGCGGGCACATGTGGGTATTTGGGAAGTTTCCTTGCCGTCTCATCCGGCAGGTCAGAAAGTAGGATACTGGTTGCCGATAATGTGTAATATCCGATAATTGCGATGGTCTTACTATCGACTAGGACAAAGGTCGTAGCCATCTTCTTTTTAGCCTCCTGTGAGGCTCTTTTTTTGAGATATGTGTCTAATATGCCATCTCCACAAGAAAAAGCCGCCCGATTGTGTTTTTTTTCAAGCGGCTCTATCTTATGAGATTGAAAATTAGCGCCGTCTTTTTCGGTCACTTATTCTCCCATGATTTCCTTGTAGCGCTCTGCTGCGCGTTTTAATTTTTTGCTCGGTGCCGGGGGCTTCAAAAGCGCTTTGACGAAAGTTTCCGTATCGCGAGCCGTAAGGGACATCAATTTGTGTTCCTTAATCGCTTTTCTCGCCGCTTCGTGTGCGCTGCGCACCACAAATTCCGTGAGCGAGCACCCCTGTAAATCAGCAGCCTGTTTGAGTAGCGCTTTTTCCTCGGCGCTGATCCGCGCCTCCAGTCGGTCATATTTACGCCGGCGGGTTGCGTCAGCGTTATGTGATTTGTCTACCGACATAGTTCACTCTCCTTCAGCAGAATTATACTTATTGTACGGCATATGGCCGTACATTTCAAGAGCCTGCACTAAAAATTATAAATTGTTGAATTTGGTTAGTGGATTGGCGTTCGGCGTTAACCTCTACGGCGTTCAGGGCTATTTCTCCGTCCAATGATGGGGATTTGGTAAATCTAGCATTGACGTTGATATAATGGTGATTTAGGTAAATGTGAAATACAACATCACATCGATATGAAATTTAATTATACCATGAGATTATCGAGATTTGAGCTGTATGCAGAAAGTATTAAACTAAAAGGAGTTGGATTTCATGAAATTACCGAAAGAGATCGAAAAATTGCTGCTTCCAGTGGCCAGACCTTCCAACTGGGTTCCGGATGAATATGATGTGGGGGTGCGCGATATCATGGTGGACTGGCAGGAGGCTGAGTCAGTCGATGCCGGCATCGTCGGTGTTCCTTTCGACACGGCGGTTATGGGCCGGCGCGGCTGCCGCTTTGGCCCGGAAAGCGTTCGCAGTGCCCTTGTGTTCTCAAACGTATACGACCCGAGTGTCGACGTGGATCTTTCCATCGGATTGAGTCTTACTGATTTTGGTAATATTGATGTTCTGCAGACCGAGGTGCTTGGCACGCACGAGCGAATTGAAAACGTCATAACAGCCATCTATGGGCTGGATTTGAGCATCGCGCCGGGAACCTGTTCTCCCAATCCAGGCGGATTGACCGCCTACGAGTCGTTGGAGTTGGTCTGGCAGATCGGTAAGCATCCGCTGTCACGGGGTATGGATCTTGTGGAAATTGCACCGAGCCTGGACCAGGGGGGCGTAACCTCCATCATGGGGGTAGCCTTGATCATGCATTATTTAGGGGCGACGAAGGTTAGTTTGGAAAAAGAGCGAAATGGATAAATCATTGTGGAAACAGTCAACATCGATCGGTTGATGCAGGATATCGAAGAGCTGTCTCAAATCGGACGGCATGCGTCGGGCAGGATTTCACGGCCCTCATTTAGCCCGGAAGACCGGGAAGCTCGATTCTGGCTATCTCAAAAGATTACGGAGGCAGGCCTGGCGCTTCACATTGATGAAGCCGGAAATATTTTCGGTCGCTTGTCCGGCCAGGGGCCTGCTGTTATCAGCGGTTCCCATTTGGATACCATCCCGAACGGCGGCAAGTTTGACGGCGCCCTTGGGGTGCTGACCGCCCTTGAATGCTGCCGGGTGATAAAAGAGAAGCAGTTGCAGATCCAATCTCCCCTGGAGGTCGTAGCCTTTTCCGATGAAGAGGATCACTATCTGGGATTTTTAGGCAGCTATGCATTCACCGGAAAGCTCGATATGAAAGCAGCTCGGCTGGCCTGCAACCCGGAGGGGCTGACCCTTGCAGAAGCCATGGCCCAATGCGGCCTGGATATTGAAAAGGTCGCCGAGGCCCGAAGGCATCCCGAAGAGATTAAAGCTTTTATCGAGCTTCACATCGAGCAGGGGCCGATACTGGACACCGCCAAAATGTCCATCGGTGTGGTTCACACGGCAATGGGCAACTACCGCTATGGTATAAAAATGACGGGTTTGGCCAACCATGCCGGCTTTCCCATGCAAGGCAGACAGGATTCCTGCCTGGGCGCCGTTCATTTGATCGAAACTATCCGGAACTATCAGGACCAATTGAAGCCGGAAACACACCTGACCGTCGGCATTTTTAAAGTTTTGCCCGGTCTGGAAAACGTCATCCCCGGCGAAACATATTTCAGTGTCGATTTCAGGGAGGAAGGCTTGGGCGTGCTTCAGAACCTGGAATCCTATGTAGCCAAAAGTGTGAAAGAAATCGCTTCGCAATATGGATTGAGAGCTCAAATCGACCCGTTATTGAAAGTCGATCCGTTGCCTTTTTATCCAGAGATATTAGAGACGATCCAACACGTTTCGGATGAACTTGGGATAAAATGGCAGCCGATCGCCAGCGGGGCAGGCCACGATGCCCAGATCGTGGGTCAGGTGGCGCCCACGGCGATGATATTTGTGCCGAGCGCTGGGGGAAGAAGTCATTGCCCTGAGGAATACACCAGACCCGAAGACATCGAAAAAGGCGCCAATGTGCTGCTGCATACCCTGCTGCGTCTTGCACAATAATCCGTTGGGATTCAGATGGCAAGCAACAGCATAAAGATAGATTTCGACTATCACATGATTTTAAACCTTTTAAAGGTGCAGATAGCAGTAAGCGCAAGTTTCATCTGACTTTCGATACGGTATTGATTACACAAATTTTAACTGGACTGAATTATTGCAGAGATACGTCATTATCAAAATGAACAGGCGGCCCGAAGACCGCCTGCTAAATGAGAATTGATAAGAAACGTAAGGCTACCTTTACTTAAATCTCTTTCTTAATCCGATCAAACCGATTAGACCAGAACCGACAGGGGGGAAAACCACCTGTCCACGTGTACGTGGATAAAATATCTAAAAGGTTACTCTGTTCTTTTTAGCAGTCAACTTAAAGGCAGAATAGTTTGTGCGAGTCAATATTTCAACATCGATGTATTGAATGCCTTTAAAGACCTGAAACAGCATAACATCCATATGTTTAAGCTTATCAGGTTTTTTACAGGCGAAACGATATACGGCCTTAAATTCACTATGCCTTTCCTGCTCATGTTCTTCATGATGCTCTCCGTGGTGCTTTCCTTCTTCTGCATGGTGTTCGCCCGTTTCATCTTTATGCATATCCTCAGCTTCGTGCCCGTGTTTACTTTCTATACCTGTATCCACATGGGATGTTACAAGTTTAGCCCCGGCGCTGTGAGATATAGCAAATAATTCCTCACCAGCTTTTAGCGCTTTTATCGCATTTCTTACAGCGACCTTCTGCTTTTCGGTTTCAGGATGATGTTCAAACCCGACAATATTTGCAGTCGGGCTGATAAATTCGATATACAATTCATTATCTTCCAAAGCCACCTTTATGTGGGCGGCACCATGGACGTGGGTTATATGATGCTGTTTCTCTCCTGCTTGAACTTGGGGTAAATTAAATCCATTCAAATAAATAAACATCAATATAAAAATGAATATATTTAATATATTAAGTTGTTTATAGTCCATTTCCGATTCCTTTTCTTTTTTAAAAATACGTGTCACCATCTAAAAACGGCACAATGTACAATTGCAATTTGTACACGGAGCCCTTGCGAAAGTCTGCAGACCGGGCGCATCATTATTATTTTTGATGGCGCTATAGTATTGCTTTACGATAAGCGTATTTAATCGGAGTGAAAAAAGGTGGGGCACGCGGTCTTTGTTGGTAAGCGCATACCTTGATTTGAAATATCTGAACCAATGAAATCAGGTTGGTATGCAGCCCATTTGTTTTGATGAGCGATAACGATATGTTCAAAAGGATCTGGCACGTTGTCAGGAAATTGCATATTGGGCATAGATAGTAGTCTTTATTCTTGTTTATTACCTTGAGGTGATCGATACAGCGGCATTCAATTTGATGGCAATGATCTGAGTGGTCATCAAGAGCCGGATGTATCAGAGGCATCACCAAGGAAATGTTCAAAATTGCAAGTAAAGAAAGCAGAACATAAATTCCAGTATTTCTAACACTACCAAGCATAGCCTTTTTTCTTACACTGTTTATGCTATAAAATCATGTCTTTAGGCCCACTCAAAGACTCCTCATTGTCTTTGATGCTGATTGGGGCTGTAACGGGAGCGCTGTTTATACCCGTAATATCGTTATATCTGTATCCATCTTTTGTGTCATCGATAAGCTCCTATGTGGCTATTGTTAGAGTTCCATTAGAAAATGAGGTACATTCTGCATCATTTTTAAACTTTGCGGGATAGGTAAGATAAGGCATTGTTACGGGTATCCAAATGCCTCAAATTTTGTGAATCTTGCGATTGATAATGGGTATCAGCATTTTTATCGGCTGGATAAATACGTTAGATTTCAAAGAATAGCGTTTTATCAATAGTTGCGCTATCACGAAACCCCGATGTAGTCAAGATTCCCTGGTATAGCTGAAAGCATCAACAGTTTTATAAGCTTAAGCAATTATTGATAAAATGA
>Ga0126332_10000052_pt1 | contig 46808 bp, 40 predicted proteins | sample InaspJWI42metaG_FD_94482 | JGI IMG/M metagenome (GOLD analysis project Ga0126332, IMG submission 94482) | Marine gutless worms symbiont microbial communities from Oahu, Hawaii - Inanidrilus sp. 2 OAHU.JWI-42 metaG | ecosystem: Host-associated > Annelida > Digestive system > Unclassified...
CTCGCTGGGGAACACGACGGTATCTGAATATGAATTTGCTAACGGAACTTAAAAAAGAAAAAGTCGCAGCTTAACCGATGGGCCACCGAATCAAAAGTGCGAAAGATTATTGACACTACCTCAGAACGAAGCGTATCTGGTGTAGTCCCAGACAGAATCGACTGAGCCTGCGATACAAGCTCAGCCAGATCCTCATCCTTGAAGATGTTTCGCTCCTTGAATGTCTCGAAATATTCATAGAAGCTGTTCACTGTCGAGTTCTTGAACACCTTTGGCTTCCCATCCGGCCCTGTCGTGAACCGCTCACTGATCCGTGTGACCATTGATGCGAATTCCTCTCTAAGTGACTGGATCGCAAGCTCACGGGCTTCTTCCATCGTCTGGACGAACTTTTCTTTTTCACGTTCATAGACCTCTGGAGACAGAATACCAGCGTTTCCATTTGGAACGTCCAGGACAACGAATCGCCAGACAAAGCTGAATTTCTGCCGGATATCGACAGGGTAATCCAGCTCATTGAAGAGCTCACCCAATCTGCCATTGGCAATGGTTCTTAGGTAATCATAATCCTGGATGAAGCCATCCAGAGCCATGTGAAACTCATCCTTGAATTCCTGGAGCTTCTCATCGATCATATTGATCATTTCCTTTGGAACGAAGACCATGCCATTCAAGGGGAACGGCAGGCTCACACACTTCAGATATGACCGTGCAGAATTACCGATCTTGGCAATCGGCTTCAATGCCTCCGGATCTATCAGTTTCTTTGTTGCAGATAGCCATTCATGTGATTCAGTCATCTGGGCAAGCTTTCTATGATCGATTTTCTTTGCAGCCCGCCATACACCGATTGACAGTTGGACAAGACAACCTTTTTCAAACAGATTTTCCATGATAACCTCCTTAAGAAATAGAAAAGCCCCAAGGGATTGACCTTGAGGCTCTCAGAATAATGGTTGTTGTATTAGCCGCAGAGCGGCAGGTACTTTTTCACCTTCACATCTTCATGCTCAAAATACGCAGGGGTCAGTTGAGATTTCACCTCCTTTCCGAGTAGATCCTTCAAGAATTTAGCCTCTTCAATGCAGGCTTTGCCCTTAAAGCCCCTTGTCTCGATTTTCACCTCTCCTTTTTCTGAAATATCGACTATGATCTCTTTCATATCAGCCTCCTACCCGGACATGCAGCCGGATTCCGTTTTCTGTCCTACGTTCAATTACAGTGTGGCCTTTCAGCCTCGCTTCTGCCTTGGTCTTTTCGACCGCATAAGCCTGCTTCAAAAGGCCGCCGTTTTCGCCGATTTTCGATTTAAGGACCGGATCATAATAATCGCATTGCAGCTCATACCGGCCATCAGATTTAACCACACCAATTTCATAGGACGCTTCCGGCAGGGCTATTGCATGGTCGCAACCAGCATCCTCGGTTCCGTACCATTTGAAGGTCTTTTTGCCGGTCATGAACTGAAAGCCAAGCCGTCTGCAGGCACTTTTCAGTGCTCCAAGATCCGTTACCTCAAGCTCGATTCTGCTTATGTGTGACATGCTATCCTCCTTACGTTGGTTTCTTTCGTTTCATCGGTAGTATTTGCCCTCCGAGCTCTGGTATTAGCCCAATTTTGCATCGCTGTTATTTCCTCTTTCATGGATTTCGATAGAGGCACGATGCTTTCAAAGGCGATCTCAAGCCCGTCAAAAAGGGAATCCTTTGCCAGCTGCTCGATTTCAGCCCCGGTCCAGCCTGAGAGCTTTTCAGCAAATTCAGAAGGCAATTCGCAGCTATAGCGCCGGTTCATGATGTCGATGATCTCCTTGCGTTCTTGGGTATTTGGCAGATCCACAAAGAACATCGAATCGAACCTTCCAGCGCGAAGGAATTCTGGTGGCAATTCGTTGATGTTGTTAGCTGTTGCCATGACGATCACGGGACTAACAGTCTCTTGCATCCAGGTCAGGAAATGGCCGAACATCCCAGAAGTCGTCCCGCCGTCAGTTCGCCCGGAAGAGCGAACTCCAGCGAAGGTCTTTTCGATCTCATCGAGCCAGACGACGGCTTTTCCGAATGCGTCGATTGTCGCTGTCGCCTGTCTCATCTTCCTTTCGCTTTCACCGACTAAAGATCCTTTCAGCGCCGATATATCCAGCCTGATTAAAGGCCAATCAAGAAGGGACGCAGCAGCCTTGCACGATAACGATTTCCCTGTACCGGGTATTCCAACAAGCAGCAGAGCTTTCGGTTTTGGCAATTTTTCGTTTCCCGGCTCGAAGGCCTTCATGCGGTTGGATAGATACTGTTTAAAATTATTCAGACCGCCCACATCATCCAATGGCACAGGTGGCCAGAATTCCATAAGACCTGAACGCTTGATCATCTGCATCTTCTGCCCCGTAATGACATCAGCGCAGAATTCCTTCTTTTCGACCAGGCTCAAGGCAAATGCAGTTTCCGACTCAAATTCAGTCAGACCTAGTGCAGCTTCAACGGCAGCCGGATTGGTATAGATTCCGACGCTATCTCCGAGTTCCTTTTGGATCGCCATCAGGTCATCGATTCCCGGTAGCTCGAAATCGAGGATCGTGAAATATTTCTCGATCTCCTGAGGGAGCCGCACCTGCGGGCCGGTGATCGCAAAGCAGCATCCAGAGGCTTTCCATATCTGGATTGAATTCTGGACCTCCTGGATTATCTCAACAGACTCCAGGAAATGGCCGAAATTCTCTGCAAAGAGCACTGTATCGTTCCTCGCAGAAAGCCATCGCAGAGCTCCGAGGGGATCTAATACATCCTCGATGATCTGATTTTTCGATACATCGATGATCCCCCTCATGCAGTCCCATGAGTACCTTTCGTGGTTGTTGCAAACAATTGAGCGAACAGCTCTTTCGGTTTCCACTGTCAGAACGCTTATTGCCGGATAACCTTCTTTCAGATAATTGCTGATATCCATGATTTTTCTCCTTTTTATTTGAAGTATTGGAATGCACAGAATTCACACCTTGAATCATCACGACATTTCTCACACACCAGCCGATGATTGACCTGTCCCACAACATGGTCGATCACCCTCCGAATCGTCTCTGTCATCGGTTCATCTAAAGCCCACGCTATCCTCCGAAGCGTTGTTGAATAGAAATTGTTGAGTTCAGGGGTGTATGCCATTAGCTCCCCCTTTCATCATCCCGTTGTCACGAAGGCTGAGATAGCTCTCTCCATCGCCTATGATCACATGATCGTGGACGAATATTCCGAAAAGCTTGGCGCAAGCCATAAGTCTGTAGGTAATCTCAACATCTTCTTGGCTTGGTGTCGGGTCGCCCGATGGGTGGTTATGGACGAAAGCGATTGCTGCAGCATTGCAGAGGATTGCCAGCTTGAAGACCTCTCGGGGATGGATGGTCGTCGATGTAAGGCAGCCGACTGATACGACATGCAGAGCATTGATCTTATTTTTAGTATCAAGGCATGCCATCAGGAAGATTTCACGGTCAGAATCGCCGATGAATCTCCTGCCAATTTCTGACAACTCTTTTGAGTTCGATATTTGTTCATTGCCATATTCAACTGTTCTATCTTTGACTACTTGAAGCGATACAATCTCAATAGACATAGCAGTCTCCTTTCTTTGAGAAAATTTGATGGGCGAAACATTCAAGCTTCGCCCAGGTTAATGGTCTAAGCAGCCTTAGGCTGCTTAATTTCATCCGCGGTGTAGAGTCCGAGCTTGCGGTAATTTTCGATCTGGCTCGCTACTCCGTAATCAGCGAAGACCCAGCGGTCTTCAGTTTCATCAAAACGATACAGTTCAATCATTGCATGCTCCTTTCTTCCTAAGTCGGTGCTCAGGATCTCTTTGGATTGCTTTCAGTGAAGCGTTGGTTAGCGCGGTGGCTTAGTGTGAGGAAATATCGTGTATGTGGGTAATTAGGTAGTGGATGTATAAATAGGTGAGTTCAGAAATTGGAAAGGATGTAGTAGGATTATTTTAGGTAAGTTTAGTTCAACTTGTTGAAGAAGCAATCTCTTCTAAAATTTCACTCATTGTATCGTTTCACATTACTTCTACAAGTGCTCACAAAATGACTGTAATTGTCGTTAAGTTCTTCGCATAAATCCTGATCATTATCTCTCATTGCTTGCGCCATCAGACAATCGAGGTATGCTGTTTGTTGACCATTTGTTTTTGAATATTCAATGCATTCTGTGTAATCAACATTTGAATTAAAAAGAACTATTTCAGTTAGGCATACGGTTCTGTAACACTCTTTTCCTGAAAATGAGTTTTCATCTTTATATTTCATGAAATTTGGATTTCTCTCACAAATATTGTCACACAAAGACCAGTCAGCTGTGATAACTGGAATATTGTCTGTAGTTACCCCGTTTATACTAACTGGCAAATATTTCAGTAATGCTTCTGTCAATTCATTTTCATCAATCTTAAGGTTTTCAGAAATGAAATCTAATCGACCATACTCTAATTCATCATAATCTTTCTTTAAGACTTCTGAAAAATAGGCATAATAACAAGAATTGATATCATCTAATGATAAACATATATTCGGATCTTTCTTACTTATGGCTTCTCTGCTTTTAACTTTTAATAGGCATTCAGTCTTATTAGAGAGCATTTCGCAAATTGTAGAGTCGTAATAATCCTCATGCGATTTAAGAAATGCCTCAACACAGCTCTTTTTATCTTTTTCGTCTGTAATAGTGTCACAAAAAGAACCATCATCCTCAAATTCAATCATGATTATGATGCATCTATTTTGAGTGAAATCATATTTTGCACAATATTGGATATCTTTATTGTTCTTGGCATTGATAAGCACTGCAGTGGAATAAAGGTCATTTATTGTTGATTTCAGTTTCTCATTTCCCCCTAAGGACTTAATCTGGCCACAGTATTCTTTGCATCTTGATTTGAAAATGTTGTCATAGGTTTCACTTTTTAATTCTTCATCTCCGGTTTCATAACATAACCTCTGACATTCTTTATCAGTATATTCAGGTATTATTGGTAACTTAATCTTTTCAGCGGAAATAGAATCATCTATGGGCTCATGGGATTTTATACTTGATGTTGGTTTCTCACTTCGATCATCATATACATTAACTTTATCTTCTGATGAAGTATCTGTATCGACTGCTAATCCTATCAGAAAAAAACCAAAAATGATTAACCCTATCTTTGATAATGGGGATAATTTAAAATTCATTTTCCTTTGAAGATATTTTGACATTCTTGGGATAAGAATTGCCATCATCATGAAAAAGATAAGTCCAGGAATAATATCGCCAGAAATTGATGCACTTAGTGCAAGTAAACCAAAAATGATTCCGAAGAACCATCCAACAAATCCTCTGATCAGCCCTTTTTTCATCATTTCTATCAACCAATTGATAATTAGATATTTTAAAGAAACATTATAAATCTTTTTAAGCATGCGTTTTTAAAATAGGCGGGTTCAGGAATTGGATTAAAATTTGAAAAAAATGTGAATTTTTCCCAAAACTGTGACCGGATCTGACAATGTGGTGTGCTATTATGCGCTATAGTTCCATTAACGCCCTAATATGTCCGGGGAAAATTAAAAACCACAATGTACAACCTTTCAATTATTGAAAAACCACAACATGATGTGGTTTTATTTGACAAAACCTGATATAAAATCTATAAATGAAAAATTTTATTTCAGCGAAGGAAGGATCGATGGGACAAGATGTGACCTTTCACCCTATTTTTGCGCGCCATGAGACCTTTCATCCGAGATTCGGCTGGCTGAAGAAAGGTTTTGACAAGGCAACAGAGGATAATTCGGTATTTTCAAAGGAATCTGCACCCGTGGTCTTGGGCGTCGGAAAAAACATGGTAAAGGCCATAAAATACTGGTGCATCGCATTCAAGATCGTCGATGAATCCCGAATAAACGGAAAATTTGTCCATAAACCCACCGATTTTGCTGAAAAACTCCTAAGCGAGGACGGTTGGGACCCATTCCTTGAAAATCCGTCGTCGCTTTGGCTGCTTCACTGGAATCTATTCAAACTGCCCTGCTATGCTCCGGCTTGGTTTTTCACGTTCAATGAGCTGAACAAGATCGATTTTTCAGCTGGCGACCTTCTTTATACGCTGAGAGAATACCGAGACAGACAATTTCCGAGCAGAAAGATCTTAGATTCGTCATTGAATAAAGATGTGAATTGCCTTCTCAGGATGTATGTCGAAAGGACCGGGAAAAGGAACCTGAAAGAGGATTCGCTTGATTGTCCGTTCACAGAACTCGGCATCATCAATGCATACACAGATTCCAAAAGATTCACTTTCAATTTCGGGAATAAACCCACCTTGCCACCTGAAATAATCGTCTCAGCGTGCCTTGATTTTTCAGCGTCATTTCAGGACGATGCGAGAACGATATCCATCTCCAGGCTCTTATATGATGCTGGAAGTCCAGGTCAGACCTTCAAGCTTACTGAAAGCTCACTCAGTGATGCCATTGAGACGATCTCTCAGAAAAACAAGGATATATACCTGACAGATACAGCAGGGATGATCCAATTCGCCTACGACAATGATCCATTGAAATTATCTGAAAGAATCCTAAGCGGGTATTACAAGAAAAGGAATTGATATGCCAACTCTGTCGGATTTTGTAACAGTTAAGAGGAGGTACTCACGATCAGTCAACCTTGAACGCGATTTCGGGATTCCCGATAGCCTGCAGGGTTATATTCCGACATCAAGAGCTATCGACAGCGTAGAGAGGTTCCTGAGATCATTTAAGTTCGATAATTCTGTTAGGGCCTGGACACTTACCGGCTCATATGGGACAGGAAAATCGGCATTCGCTAATTTCCTGGCCGCCCTCTGTTCACCACAGGATGATGATATCTTTCAGAGTGCCATCCAGATACTCAAACAGACAGAAAAATCCAATTCAATCCAGAGACAGATCAAGAGCAGACTTCCGGAATCCGGTCTTATCAGAGCCGTTGTAACGGCGCAGAGAGAGCCTATCGCAAACACTGTCTTGAAGGCGTTGGATCGTGGCGTCACATTGTATTGGCAGAACAGGAGGGGGCCAAGGCCGAGTGCGGTATATGAATTAGATGAGCTCTTCACAAAATCACAGAAAGGGTCATCGATAGACAACAATCACCTGATACAGGTGATGGAATCATTAGCCCAAAAATCTAGCTCTGGAATATTGCTTATAATCGATGAGCTTGGAAAGAATCTGGAATATTCAGCCCAAAGCCAGTCGATGGATGACCTATACCTTCTTCAGCAGATCGCTGAAATGCGACCGAACCCGGATGGGTTCAATGTATCGATATTCGGCCTTCTGCACCAATCATTCATCGATTATGCACATGGTATAGCTTCAGCCCAAAGGAACGAATGGGCAAAGATCCAGGGCAGATTCGAAGACATTCCATTTATCGAATCGGCTGATCAGATGATGCGGCTCATCGGTCATGCAATCAATCGATCTGCCGATAGTTCGTTCAATTCGTCAGTAAATCAGTGGGCCAAGAAATGGCAATCAGCCTTATCAGATACTGAACTATCAGGCTATTTTTCCTTAAGTGACCTTGCAGCAATCAATCCACTGCATCCTCTTTCCTCCCTGATCCTCCCGATTCTATGCACTAAATTCTCTCAAAATGACAGGACCTTATTCACATTCCTTGCAAGCGGCGAACCAGATTCATTTTCGACTTTTCTGACACAATCGAATTTCAGCGATGGGAATCTTCCGACATTCAAACTGCATAAGATATACGACTATTTCGTTGAATCTGCAGGTATGTCGATCTCGGCAAGACCTCAATTTCAGAGATGGATAGAGATACAATCGCGACTCTCTGATGCCAGCAATCTCGATCCTGATATCTTGCTTGCTCTAAAGACAATCGGTCTTCTTAGCCTCGTCTCGACGACAGGATCTTTAAGGGCTTCAAAAAAAACCGTCGCTCTAGCGATGTGCAATCAGCCTGATGAAAAGAAGGAAATCGAATATTGGGATAAAAAGATAGATGAGCTGCTCAGCAAAGGATTCATCATCTGGCGAAAGCGCATTGACGAACTTCGGATATGGGAAGGTTCCGACTTTGATATCGAAAAAGAACTTTCGGAGCAGGCTGAAATCCAAAATATCTCTCTGGCTGATCTATTGAATGATTATGCCCCACCAAGGCCGCTTGTGGTCCAGAAACATAGCTATAAATACGGGACACTTAGATACTTTGAGAGACTATATTATGACAGGACAGAATCCCTCGAATCATTGGAATGCAAGTATCCTGATAGTGACGGACTTATCTGCTATTGGGTAGGAAATGAAAGGGACCTGAAGAAACTTGATAAGATCCCTCACAAGACGCTGAGCGGAAAGCCGGTCATCGTCATCTGTGCATCCGAACTGAACGCTCTGCGGATCGCCTGCGATGAATATGTAGCCCTAAGAAATGTTCTGAAGAATTCACCACAGCTTCAGACAGATGGCGTTGCCCGAAGGGAAGTCAGTCAAAGAATTCTATATGCGCAAAGGTTCTTGAATGATGCCCTGTCCAGATCATTTGATATAGCTTCTGGGAAAGTGAAAAACTTTGATCTGAATGAAAAGATGAAGTTCGGAAACTGGGCGGATTTCCAGGGCTATCTTTCCCATCTTTGTGACGATATCTATATCAAGGGTCCGTGTCTCTGGAATGAACTCATAAATAGAAGAGAGCTGACATCACAAGGGGCATCAGCACGAAACAAGCTTTTGGCTGCAATGCTTGAAAATTCAGGCCAGCCCAGGCTTGGGATCATCGGAAACGGGCCGGAATTCAGTATGTTCGAATCCGTCCTCATCCAAACCGGTCTCTATGTCGAATCTGATGACGGTTGGATTTTTTCAAGGCCTCCTAAAAATGATGAAGGCATCTATCATATTTGGGTGGCAATTGAGGATTTCTGTAAAGAAGCCTGTAAAGAACCCAAGAGCATCAACCTCTTACATGATCTGCTTGAAAAGCCTCCATATGGCGCGAAACAAGGTATTATGCCTGTCCTGCTCCTATCAGTCCTGATGTACCACAATGAATACGTGAGCGTTTATCTTGATGGAACATTCGTCCCGGTTTTAGGATCTGAACATCTTGAGCTCTTAGTCAAGAAGCCGGAACGTTTCTCAGTAAAATATTTCGAAGTATCAGGCCTTAGGGCAGAAATATTCCATGAGCTTGGGAAGATCCTCTCTTCTGGCAAGTCACATTCAGATGAGCCATTTCGGAATAAAACGATTCTAAGCATCGTAAAACCGCTTGTCGGATTTGTCCAAAGACTGCCTCAGTTTACCCTTTCGACCAAGAATTGGGTATCCGAAGAAGCCGAGGCGGTCAGAAAGGCACTTCTTGATGCAAAAGAGCCAGATGAACTACTGTTTACAGCACTTCCTGAGGCCTGCGGCCTTCATCCGATCATATCGGGCAAGGACCAAGACAGAAATCTTGTCAAAAGGTTTAGGAAAAAATTGGTCCTGGCGCTCAGTTCACTTCACGCAGCCTATGATGACATGCTCGGGCACTCTGAAAAGCTAATAAAAAGGTCCTTTGCGATAAGGATAGATACAGCAGAATTCCGTGAAAATCTGCGCTATCGAGCGATGAATCTATCATCCCAGGTGATTGAACCTCGGATGAAAAGCTTCATCCATGCTGCATCTGATGACGGAGCGGGGAATAGATCTTGGCTTGAATCGATATTATTGATAATATTGAACAAGACGCCCAAATCATGGACGGATGAAGATGTAATTATATTCGAAACCAAACTGAGCAATATCGCGCGAAGGTTTACGAATCTTGAGGCGCTGCAAAAAGAGATCGCAATCCCAAGCGAGGGGATCGATGCAAGGAGAATCACCCTTACATATCCAGATGGTGACGAGATCCATCAGATGCTTTGGATTGACCGTGACAAGAATAGAATCATTGATCAAATAGCGGAACAGATAATCGAAGACCCAAAACTAAATGACGATATGATCTTAAAGCAGGCTGTTACTGCTGCATTGATTGAAAAAATATTTAGAAAAGACAGAGGAAAGTCCGAAAAACCGGATCTGAAAAAGGAGCGTAATATTGTCTAAAAAGAAGGTGCGTCACATACTCGGTCTTTCAGGTGGAAAAGACAGCACTGCATTAGCCTTATACTTGAAAAACGATATTCCGGAAATTGAATATTTTTTCTGTGATACGCATAAGGAACTGTCGGAGACATATGAATACATCGATAAACTGGAGATTCTTTTAGGTAAAAAGATAAATCGACTCGAACCCAGGAGAGGATTTGATCATTGGTTAGACATATATGATGGATTTTTACCGAATCCAAGGGCTAGGTGGTGCACAAAAAAACTCAAGATCGAGCCGTTAGAGAACTTTATCGGTGACGATGAGGCCATAAGCTATATAGCTATCAGGGCGGATGAAGACCGGGTCGGTTATATTTCAACCAAACCTAATATCAAGCCGGTATTCCCTTTCATGAGAGATGGCCTCGTAAAAAAGGATATATTAAGGATTATCGAAGAAAGCGGAATCGGAATGCCCGATTATTACAGTTGGCGTTCAAGGTCAGGCTGTTTTTTCTGTTTCTTTCAGCGGAAGATTGAGTGGGTAAGATTGCATGAGACCCACCCTGATCTATTTGAGGAAGCCGTCAGATATGAACAGGAACACTCTGACGGAAGGAAATATTACTGGAACCAAGAAGAATCATTACGGGAACTGATAGATAGGAAAGATCAGATAATTGCAGACCACAAAAAGATGATGGAACTGAAAAAGAAGAATCTACCAAACCGGCCTCTTATCGAGGTCTTTGATTCAGTTCTTGATGACGAGAACGAGGATTTCTGTTTTGTATGCAATCTGTGATGATAAGCTTATTTTCTAAACATATGCTGAATGCATGAAATAATACGATATAGTTATGGATTCAGATCGAGACAAAGTAAAAAATTTCCGATCATTAAAAGGTATCCAACCAATATATTTCTTACCAAACGACCCATTTTCTGAAGAAGTCCTCGTCCCGACCTTTCGCATATCGGAAAAAGCTGATTGCATGATGGGTTTTTTCTCAAGCGAAGCATTATCGACCTTAGCTCCGGGTCTTGCAGCCTTTATCAACAGTTCAAAGTTCAGTTTCAGACTGATAATCAGCCCGTTCTTGCGTCCAGAAGACCGCGAAGCTATCGAAAGCGGCATTAGAACTCCCGAGGATGTCGCTAAAGAACTCATCGAACCGATCATAATAACAGATGATGAGTTACAGAAGCACACATTAAAATGTCTCTCCTACCTGCTCAGTGTTGACCGAATCGAAATAAAAGTCGCTCTCATGAAGCGCGCCTTGTTCCATCCGAAAGTATGGATATTTGAAAATGACCGCGATGTGATCGCAGCACATGGTTCAAGCAATATCACGCTCAAGGGCATAAAACACAATTTCGAGCAGATAACCATCTCCAAATCCTGGATAGATTCAACACAGGGATACATAATCGAGAAATTCCGCAATAAATTCGATCGACTCTGGAATGACGATGAAGACGGCTGCTATGTGATGTCGATCCCTCTGGCAGTGAGAGAGAAGATACTTCGTTCTTATCCATCAGAGCACCCACCTTCTGAGGATGAATATGAATCATTGTATCGCAAAGCGATCAAGAGCAAGAATAACAATGGAATCAATAATGGACCTCAGTCTGTGTCATTTGATTACAGATTCGAGGTACCGAGCTGGATAGAATATGAGTCTGGGCCATTTGAGCATCAGGGCAAAGCTGTCTATTCTTGGTGCTCACCAGATCATCGTGGCGTTCTGGAGATGGCTACGGGTTCGGGCAAGACGATAACTGCCATGATCTGTGCATTTAAGGCCTACGAACAGAATAAACCCCTTCTGATAGTCGTTGCAGCCCCATACATCCCTCTCATCAATCAATGGTGTGGCGAGATAGGCCAGTTTAATGTAAAAACCACGAATCTCACAGAAGATAACAATGCCGCCGGACGCCTAAAGTCGATCAACAAGGTCAAGAGACGCTTGAGGCTGGGTATTTCTGATGTTGAAGCCTTGGTGGTGACACACAATACCTTATGTTCAGAAGATTTTTCCAACGCGATCTCATCATTTAATTGTCCGCGACTCTTAATAGCCGATGAAGCACATAACCTCGGAAGAGAGAGCTTTATAGGAAATACGCCTGATTATTACGAATTCCGGCTGGCCCTTTCCGCAACACCCGTCAGACAATATGACGATGAAGGGACAGCGGCAATCTTTGAGTTCTTCGGCCCTGTCGTGTATCGCTTCACGTTGAAAGAAGCCATTGGGAAATGCCTTGTAGAGTACGATTACTATATCCATCCCTGCTATCTTTCCCCAACCGAAATGGATCTTTGGTATGACCTGACTGAAAAGATTAAAAAATGTGCGTGGAGAGCGGAAGATGGCAAACCTGATGACTATTTAGCTAAACTATTTCGTGATAGGCGGGCATTGCTTGAAACCATCGATAGCAAGGTAACTCTTTTAGCCTCGCTTCTTGATGGACTTGATCTCAAAGACCTCAGATACACTCTGATCTATGGATCGGATAAAGGGCCAGAGCAATTAGAGCAGATAAACGGGCTGCTCAGAGATAGGGGCGTTCTTTTCCACCAGCTGACTGCAGAAGAGACCGCGAACCGTGATAAGACGAAAAACATCATCCAATCATTCCAGCAAGGTGAGATACAGATCCTGACAGCGAAACGAGTTCTTGATGAAGGCGTGAACATACCCCAGATCTGCAAAGCATTCATCCTTGCGAGTACGACAGTTGAGAGACAATGGGTTCAACGTCGAGGTCGCCTTTTAAGAACCTGCAGTGCAATCGGTAAGGATCATAGCATCATACATGATTTTCTTGCTTTGCCGCCGGATATTGGCAGAGGGATGGACTCGGATACTCGATCACTTATCCGGTCGGAACTCTCGCGAGTCCATGAGTTTGCAAGTTTAGCTAGGAATGCCGGTAGGCCTGACGGCCCGCTTAAAATAATCGATGAGCTGGTAAATTCAGCCTATCTTTGATTAAGGAGGTAAAGGATTATGCCATTGATTCAGAAAAAGATTGTCTCGATAATATCTGAACAATGCAAGAATCTGGAGAGTAAGTGCCCCGGGTACAGGGATGAAATCTTCAATACCATCGCTGATATCATAGAACTTGAGGGGCAGCATCGCATCAGGGCGATTAACATACAGCAAAAGATCAATGATAAATGTGATGCGACCGGTCGTTTCTTAGCGGAAAATATCACTCCTGACTAATAATTATGTGCCGTCTGCCTGCGTAATAAAAGCCTTTAGAACGGGGAGAATCAATATCATGAAGCTTCTTCGAGCTCAATTTGAGAATTTCAGATTACTGAGAAACCTCGAATTAAATTTCTCGACTAACCCAGAACGTAATCTGACTGTCATCCGGGCTGCAAATGAGACTGGAAAAACGACGATCCTTACAGCTCTGCAATGGGCTCTTTATGGCGATTTGTCCCTTCCAGGAAAGGGGTCCAAGTATAGGCTTCATCCGATCGACTGGAATATCGAAAAGGGACAGAGGGTTCCCATTACCGTAACTGTCGACTTTGAAATATCGAAATGGCGAAAAAGTAGTGAGAGGATAATAGAGACCCGACAGCAGTATCGGATAGTCAGATCAGCATCTGAAGAGATAAGCGGAGCCAAATGGAGCAGACAGGCCGCGACTGTGAAACTATTTCTATTGACTGATAGAGGGGCAGAACCGATCGAGTCTCCCGAAGTCCATGTTAATGAAGAGTTGCCACCCGATCTTCGAGAGGTCTTTTTCACTGATGGAGATAGGGCTCTCAGTTTCATCGAAGCGGATGTCGCTGTCTCGACAAAACGCCAAAGAGTTCAAAACGCTATCCGATCGCTTCTCGGACTGAGCATCATCGAAGAGGCCATACGTCATGTAAATAAATCCACATCTGAAGCCAATAAGAAGGCAAGAAGACTTCAGGGTACTGGCGACCTGAATAAGATTGCCACACAATTGCAGGGCATCGAGGACGATATCGAAAAGAAGCAGGCTGAGTATGACGATGCCAACGAGCAGTTTGTCGCATTTGATGAGCAATTCAATTCAATTGACCGGAAGATAGCTGAAGCTTTGCAGAAAGGTGACAAAGAGAGGCTGAAAAAAGGCCTTGAAAGCGTCAATCGAGATATTAAACAGCTTGATAAGCAGATAGAGTCAGCTGAAAAGGATCACTTGGCATTATTTAGGAGTGACTCTCTTGCTATTGACCTTCTATCACCTGCCCTTGACGATGCTTTGCAGAAACTTGCAGATCTGAACAAGGAGGGAAAAATACCCAATACGACAATACCGGTACTAGAAGAAAGGCTTAAACAAGAAAATTGTATCTGTGGTGAGAGCATCGATGAGAATGACCCTGATGGGAATCGCCGTAGACTTAATATCCAGAAACTTATCGATGACAGCAAACGCGCTGACGAAGTTCAAGTGATCATTACTGATCTCTTTTTTGGCTCAAAAGCCTTGCAGAAATCTCCTGAACAAAAAGAATCGCTGTGGCTCGAAGAATACAAAAGGGTTGTAGAGAACCGGGATGGTCTTGCGATCCTTCGGGATAGAGCAGGGGCAAAGAAACGATCCATTGAGCTAGAAATCGATAGATTGCCAGATGCCGATATCCAGGGACTGCGTGACACCAAGAAAAAATACAAAGAGCAAAGGGACCGTTTTTTGCAAAAGAAATCTTCGTTAGAGACGCAGCTTGAAAACCTCAACAGGGACCGCGCTTTTCTGGTCGTGGAGCGAGACCGGCTCCTAAGAATTCAGGATCGGGGGACACGTGTTCTTGCTGAGCTAGCAGTAGCCCAGGACATAATCACCGTCCTTAAAGGTTCATATGATAAGATAACCAGTGAGGAACTCGTCAGTGTCAGCGAAAAGATGAATGAGATTTTTCTCGATATGATCGGTGCTGATCCGGAACAATTCGCGATCATCAGACGTGCAGAGATCAACAAAGATTTCGATATCAAGGTCTATGGACCACAAGAAAGGACACTTAATCCTGACCGTGACCTTAATGGCGCATCCAGACGAGCGCTCACATTAGCGTTCATTTTGGCTCTGACTCTCGTCAGTGAGGTTGAAGCACCGAATGTAATCGATACACCTCTCGGTATGATGAGCGGTTATGTGAAACGGTCCGTTCTTAGGGCTGCAATCCAGAAAAGCGCACAGCTTATCCTGTTCCTGACGCATGATGAAATAGCAGGTTGCGAAGAGATTCTTGATGATGCTGCCGGAATCGTCGTTACGCTTACCAATCCTTCGCATTATCCGAAGATGCTTGTAAATGATCCAAATTTCACAGAGCAGACGATCCTTGCATGCGATTGTACGCACAGGAACGAGTGTCAGCTATGCGCGCGTATCGTCGATACAGAGGTCGAAGAAGAGGAATTTGTTTAGGAGGTTAATATGGCTGAACGCTACTATAATCCGTTCCAAGGAATGGATATAAGTGTCCCTGAAGAATATCGGGATACGTTTGCAAGATATTGTAAGACCGGCGAACGCTCAAAGATCGATGACAGTCCATTTCCTCGTATGGTCGATATGTGGTTCTTATCTATCTGTATAGCTGTCAAGCTAAATATGGAACCTGCAGACCTCGGTAAAAGCGAGACTTATAAGATCATTGAGGGGTCGATATTCGCAAATGACCCCTTACGGATACATGCACTGATGCTGATTGCCATCCAAAAGATGGGAAATGTTGAGATCGTAGCAGAGCCCCGTCAGGTGATGGCTTTAGCGAATGGACTTGCTGTTGCAGGCCTTCCGAAGGTCATTGAAATGCTCAGAGACGGCGATGCTGAGCCGATATGGAATATTTCAGAAGCGTTGGACGAGATATTACGGAAAAACTGACCGTTATTGAATAGTCTGCTGCTTATGGCTTCTATCTGACTTCAATTAGGATACTGAGGGAATTAGAAACAATGTCAGTTCATGACATCATTGACGAACAGGATGTGATGAAGGCCCATGAACACAATTTCACTCTTTGGCCACGCCAATGGAATGAATATGTTGATAATCATAACTGGAAAATATTCAATCTAAATAAAGATCAAAAAGTTAATATTCCCGATAATCCAGGTATTTATTCCTTACTCATCCAACCAGGGATTGCAAATCATCCAGCATGCTCATATCTGATGTATATAGGTAAGACCACTTCTTTACGCCGAAGGTTCTCAAATTATCTAAATGAAAGAAATCGTGAGACTGGAAGGCCAAAAATATTCAGAATCCTAAATAAATACAAAGATTACATGAAATTCTGTTATACAATTGTTGACGAAGGGGACCTGGAAACTGTGGAAGATAATCTATTAATTGCTTATATACCGCCGAACAACGACCAATTTCCTGTTCAACTTCGTCAATTGGTCGGAGCTTTCAGATGAAAGAAAAACACATCATCAAGCCCTTGTCTATTGCTTCATTGCGTGCTCGGATGGGAGATTGGGTTTATTACATCGGATTGTTGCGGATGGAGGATATTGCAAACCGCATTAGTATCGCAGAGGAAATTCACACCAGCAAATCACTTCGAGATCTATTACAGAGGCAATTGACAAATAGGTCTGCTGAGATTGCCAAGTATCTTAAGACCCAAAAACAAAGATTCTTCAATGCAATTGTGGTCGGAACATATGGGGGCAATCCTCAATGGGGTGAGTTATCAATAAGTGATAGAAAGTCTCCCATTGAATTGCCTGACTATATCGAAGGTACTTTGGGGATTTTGACACTTGAAGGATCAGAAAAGCTATTTGCAATAGATGGACAACATAGGGTCTCAGGGATCAGGCAGGCCGTCAAAAAAAATCCTTCATTAAGTGAAGAGGAAGTCTGCGTGATATTTGTCTCAAGCGTCTCTCAGGAAAATCGTTCAAAAGATCCAGAGGGATTTCAGAGGACTCGACGTCTTTTTTCAACATTAAATCGTTATGCGAAACCCGTGGCAAAAACTGAAATTATAGCTTTGGATGAAGATGACGCTATTGCTATTATTACAAGGTGGCTCGTTGAAGATCATCCACTGCTTCTCGATAAAATCTCGCTAAAGCAAATCAAAAGCATACCCTCGGCAGACAAAGTTAGCTTCACAAGCATCGTGACTCTTTATGATGTATTGGATACGTATTTACGAGAACCTAAAAAAGAAGGTTGGATTAATTTTAAAAAATTCAGACCATCAGAAGGGACTCTGGACAAATTATATAAGAAATCAATTCAATTATGGGGGGCTCTTTCTGAGAATTTTGAATGTATCGAGGAAATCCAAGATAGTGATCCTACAGAAAAAATCGCAGGTGAATACCGGAATAAAGATGGTGGGCATCTGTTGTTCAGACCTATCGGCTTATTGATATTTATCAGAGTGCTGAAGAAATTAATAGATTCTGACATTGCCTTGAAGAGCGCAATGAAAAGACTGTCCAGGGCAGAAATGGAACTATCAGAGAGTCCTTGGGCAGGCTTATTGTGGGATGAAAAAAACCAAAGAATGATAACGGCACCTGAAAACCAAAAAGCCGCCGAAAAAATGCTCTTTTATTCAGTCGGAGGGGACCTTTCAAAATTAAAATCTACAAAAAGTAAACTGACTAAAGAACTTGCGGGACTTCTGAACAAAGAAGAATCGGACGTTAAGCTTCCGATCTACGTCATAAAAAGGCGGAAACTGAAAAAACGGTGAAAGAGTTAGATGAACATTGTTGCAGTCTGAGCAGATTAGTATCGGGGTATGATATTGAATTAGAGTGGCTTACACAATCTGAGTGGCTTAATATTGCTTCAGGAATAGTTAGTGTAAAATTTGACATAATGCGTTACGACTCAAGTGTCGGTTATTGCCGGAATGCCGATAATTGGCATTTCTCAAGAGAGGAAATACTTGAAAAATATGTAACTGAGCTTACGGGATTCACATATGTTTGGGGAGCATTAGAAGCCTTGATCAATGAAATTGATCCACCACCTGCACCGATAAAGGGCAGGATTAGGGACATATGCTATTACCTTTATAACAAACTGGATTCAGGCGATGTCATCGATCCTTATCCTAGTGTTGTAGAGCGACTTAGACAGATACTGGAAACTTCTGATGCAAGGGACGACCGTATTCTAAAACGGTTTGATAAGATCGAAAATATATCCGAGCACGGAACAGGAATTTATGCCATTTATAAACTCCGCAACTCATTAGTCCACGGGTCAATAGCTTTCCCTTATCCCGATGAAGAGAACAGACCCATAAGTATGTATCCAGAATTGGTCCGCCTATCGACTCGCATCGTACTTCTGACAATGCAGATGATCTGGCTGGCCCACTATAAGGGGTCGAAAGTTTTATGTTCTGTCGATTGGGAGACACTGACTGAAAAGAAATATCCTATCGAAGAGGTTTTGCACAAGATCCATCTTAAGAATATCGTGTATTCCGTGGCATGATTATATCGGATTGACGAGCAAGCTTTCAATCATCCTTCGACATCTGATAACTACAGTAACTGCAGAAACTCCCGTCCATGGAATTCCCATAATCAAAGCGCCACTGTTCAATCATTTCACCGAGTTCATCAAGTCGATCTTCAGCCCCATAATAATCTGCAACTGCCTGCGCAGCGCTTTCAGTATCGACAAGGATATCGATCCCGCACCTTCCGCATCCTTGCACGCAATCAAGTAATGAAAATGATTCCTCGACGGGGAGGGAACCATCCTGGAAATCCTCTATAAATTCATCAATTGTTCCTGGGAGTGTTTGCGACCTTGCCTGAACGGTGATTTCATCCCATTGGTCCTGGATATCTTTCTTTACAGCTTTTATCCCTGTCGGCGTATCTATTTCAGTAGCGACAAGTGCGCTATACACAGCCCAATCTGAATCATCAAGCGAATATTTCCTTATCCTTCTGGCGATCCTATCAAGTATATCTCTCAATTTTGTATCATTTAGAACCTGCCGGACCTCACCGATTGTATCAACCTCAGCCTCATCAAGATAAAGAACCCAGTCATGTAAATTCCATTCGTAAAGCTCATCACCATAGGTTTGTTCATAGAGCAGAGCAAGCCTCTTGGGTGAGACCGGATCGGTGTCTTTGATCCTTTTAGATTTACCTGTGGGTCGGTCAAGCTCATCTCTTATGAGCTGTGCGATCTCATCGATAGCTGAGAGCTGTTTTGAGAGCGCCTGCGTCAGTTTGGTTATGTTTTTCGGAACCTTTTTCCCATAAAGGTCAGCCCTTGATAGCCTCGCCCATGTATCCTGGGCAAGGGTGCGTATCTGTATCTCGCAGGGCGCATTGATATTGCCGGGACTGAAAATTTCGTTGGTTTCGGCTCGGATATGAATGGCCCTATATCCCGCAGCTGTGGGTTTATCGACCATTCTCTTGATTTCGACATTTTGCAGAAGTCCAGATTCTTGATGGATCATTTCTATTACAGATTCGGCGTCATTTAGGTTGTTGACGACGATCCTGACTCCTAAAAGGTCTTCGATCCTACTTAGGATTTCTGATTCAGGTATGTTACGCTTTTTAGCATTTTTCCATATTTTTCCTGGCTTTTTTATCCTTGCATCCACCATTCTAGCTCTCGTACCTTTTTGAGCTTTCAGTTGACTGAGCCTGAGTTGCAGGGTGTCTTGGATATCTTCGAGGGCCTTTTCAAGATTCTCTTTGATGTCCTCGTATTGTTTGATGAATTCCTTTGGGATGTCTTTTTTCATCTGAATTCTCCGAGACGGGGTTTCGTTTAGTTATTAGATACAGATAATTGCAGAATGTTTCAAGGATGGATGCGCTTTGAAATGTAGGTTGTGTGGAAATGTTATCCTGGATTTGAAAACAGGGATAAATAGTTTGTAAGTGACAGCCCACCCTATTCGCAAAAAATATAAAGTTCAGGTTTCCGCATTCTTGCAGTACCGCAGTATTTTAAAAGGGGCGCACAAGTGAATAATAGAAGTATGATAATTCATTTAATTATTCTCCTTATTCTATTCAGTTTTAATTTGCACTCATCGACAGGTAATGATGGTGATTCTTTTATTGAGCCTGACTTGTATAATAATACTGGAGATGGTGGTGAAAACATCCCTAAAGATCCTATTGAGCTTGTAGAAGAACCAATGGTTTCTTTTTCAAAGCCTAAATATGATCCTCCGGATGATTTATTTGCATTCTATGAATCTTTCAAATCTCAATTCAACATGAATCAAATTACATGGAATAATCAAACAAATCTACCATATAAGATTCTCTTGAATTATGAATCAGAAGTATTGATAAATTCATCAACAGATCTTGAAATATTATCTAAGAATTTCATTTTGGACTTAAGGGAATTATTAGGATTTGATTCCGATCAATTGGTTTTTTTCTGTGATGATAACTGTATTAATGACATCGATCATCGAAATAATAGATTGAAGGCGACATATCATCAATATTATTTCGATGTTCCTGTTGTAGGGAGTTATCTTTCTGTTTGGATCACGCCTTCTGGTAGATTCAGCCGTTACCAATCATTGTTTTATCCCGATATAGATATCGACACTAATCCAACGATTTCATCAAATCTGTCTCTGGTTATCGTATCTGATTATTGCAAAACAGATGATTCTGTGTGTGTGGGTTTGACCAATAATTTACCCGAATTGGTCATTTTGCCAAGGTACAATTACATTAATAATGGTTACAGTTATGACCTATGTTGGAAAGTTCAAGGTAAAGAAAATATATTCTTTGTAGATTCACATATGTCACAGATTTCACGAATTGATAGCCTTGTTGATTTTGCGGTTGTTGAATTCAACAGAGAATTAAATGGAGAAGGAGGACTTTTAGATTTCAAATCGGTTATTATTTTGGTTCTTTGCTTTGTTTGTATATGCTTTGTGGTGATAAAATGGAAAAACAAAAAATAATATGGTGTACGAAAGCAGGACATTTTGTTTTTCTATTATTAGTTATTCTAATAAGTCCCCACAGTAGTTTTGCACAAGAAAATATAACTACTCAAAATCCAATTTCTGTCGAAAGTAAAATTCACTCGGTTCCTGCTGAAATTATTGATCGCGTGAATCAAAAAATAATTGGTAATGTAGGAAAAGAATATTTTGAGATGTTTTTTTTATTCTATGAATCATATTCTCGAAAAAATAAAATTACTCATGAAGAAGAATTTGTGCTCTTGTATAACTTTTCATTTGCAATAAGAAAGAATCGGACAGGGATTCCAGTTCAAATGGATCATCAGTTTAAGTTAGTATCAGATTCTGCAGGTCAAATCGTTTATAATGACGGTTTTGTTTACATGGGGCCAGCAAAACCATATCAGTTCTTAATAACACAGCAAGAAGCGATAGATATTGGCCTTAACCGGGGGTTATCAGAGCAGGTGAAAGTAGAATTGTATCATCATGATCGAAGCATTGGTGATTTAGAGCTTGAAGAAGGAAGCTATTCGTGGAAAGTGCAGAAAAGAGGATGCGTTACAAACAATAGTTTGAAAACAATCTATTTAGATGTTGATTCTGGTGATGTGTTAAATAAAGTTTTTACTAATGATGAATGCATAAAGTCTATCGGAGATTTAATACATGGAAGTGGTATAAATAATGATGCTAAGGCAAGATCATTTGAACTAAATGAACGTAATGAGATTGGAAAAGTTTCTGAATCTCTATTGAGGAATTCACCAGGTGTTTCGTATACATTATCAAATGCGATAAATAATTCTCTTAATAATCTGCTTCAATTGATCTTTTCAACGGTTATTCTGCTATTAGCAGCTATTCTATTCAAAAAGAAACTGTTGGAGTTAGTAAAAAAATTAATATGCAAAGGAAGACATTATGTTAAAAGAGATGGCGTCAAAGGCCGCTTCTGAGATAGTCTCAGAGGTGAGAAGCAGGATTTCAGGTTTATTGAATTGATTCTTTTTTAACAACCAAGGGTTCCCAGAGCCCTATTTTTTAATTTTAAATCGAATAGTTTATTAGGCAATTATCTCATATTAATATCTGGAAAAAACTAAATTTCCCAGTTACACACAAGGGCTCTCCCCAGAGCCTCATTTTTCATTTCTTAGATCGATATGGAGATGTGTGATTTAGGTCTTATTTGAAGAAATTTAGAAATGCATCTATTAAATCCAGGATGCGCTCTTGCATGGTCTTATTGAAAAATAACGCCCATAATAACAATGCCAATCCAAGTAATAGTGAAGCAATCTTAGTGAAACTCCATGATCCGGCGATTCCTTTTTTCCCATAATCTCTCATGATAAAAAACTAGTTTGCGGCTATAAAAAGCTATTCATGGATATTCACTTTATTTCTGACGCATCTTTCAGCCCATTTCTGAGATTCATAGACCACCTATAAAGCACAGAATCCTTTGGTTCCGTCATGAGTATCGTCTCAAGACACTTCCGGGCCTCTGAGATGGCTTGCAATCCGTCTGAGAGAATCTGAGCCTTGATGAAGAGGGCTTCATTGTAATCTGGAGCCTGTTTGAGGGCATTATCGATAATCTGGAGCGCCTCATCGTAATTCCCATTCATTTTCTGGACTTTGGCTCTGCTCAAATCGCCCGAAAGCCTGTCTCGGATATTCCGATTAGATCTTGGGCCTAAAAACAACCTTCCTGATAGATCCCCACATTTATCGGCTATTATCATCGTAAATCCGGAAATGGGCACTGCAGCTGCTAAGGCTATTACCAAACCTTTTATGCCGAGTGCAACAATGCCGAGAAGCCCCAGATAGCTAATCGATATCATATAAACTCTGATGAAGCTGATCCTGTCCATATTGGTCCCTCAGCTTTCGTTCTGAATATTTACGGACTTGTTTAGCATCTTCAAGTCCCAACAAAAAAACCTGCATTTCAGCCGGTAGCTTCAGCAGGTTCATGATCTGCGTCACCCTGGCCCGAGTAAGCCCTTCAGACCGAGCGATTTCACTCATAGAATTCACAGAGCCGTTATCGAGCATTCCTTTCCATCTGACGGCCTTGTGGATTATGTGTTTCTTTTTCTTTGGTTCTTTTGCTACCTTTGTTTTTGCCTTTTTTACCTCTGAATAATGGCTATAATCTAATGTAATTACAGGTGCTTGTAACCCGCGTCGAAAATCGTTCCGTTCGGGGAGCCAAATAAAACAAGGGTTTAGGGATGACAATCCCTAAACCCTTTTTAATTTCGTGGCAGCCTTCAAATTGAATGGATAATCAAGAAACGCTCCTGGCGGCTATGGTGATTGCAATCTGGACATCATACCGTTTCACTAGAACAGCTTTTGAGATACCCTAAATGAATCCCTGCTGGTCCCTTTGACGAGAGAGTTTAACATATTGTAATAAAATTATAATTCAAATAATCTTGACCAATTTGAACTACGGGCTATGATTTGCTATGGATAAAAGGCTAATGGCGACTCAAGAACAGCTATCTTGGGACATGGGATGCGGGTTCATCGGGCAGATCGCAATATCTTAAAAGGAGACTTTCATGTTTCGTAAATGTTCTTTGGTTATGCTAATCATGTTGGCCCTGGTAAGCATCAATGGCCCTGTCTATGCGGACAGCTACTCGGAATCAATTGGTGTATTTAGGTCATCGCCCGTAGTAAGGCCCTACTTTAAAAGTGCCTATGGCTATGCGGTTTTTCCAACCGTCGGCAAAGGCGGTATCGGGATCGGTGGTGCCTATGGCAAAGGCCGGGTCTACCGCCGGGGGACTATGACCGGTACTGTATCCCTGGTCAAGGTAACCATCGGTTTGCAACTCGGCGGCCAGGCCTTCAGTGAGATCATTTTTTTCAAGGATAAGCGTGCCTACCGGGACTTTACAAGCGGAAATTTTGAATTTGACGCAGCGGCCTCCGCCGTGGCCGTCACAGCTGGTGCCCAGGCCCGAACCAGCACGGAAGGGACCTCCGCCAGTGCCGGACTCTGGGGTGCCGGAAACCAGGCCAAATCAAGGTACCGGAAAGGAATGGCCGTTTTTACCTTCGTGAAAGGCGGCTTGATGTATGAGGCCTCCATCGGCGGCCAGAAATTTACGTTTAAAGCCAAGTAAGGCACTCTATCAAAAGCCTAAAGCCGAATGGGCGAACAAAAAAATCACTTTGGGAAAGCAATCATTAGCAACACGACCTGGATGGATTTTTAGTAACTGTGCTGTACCTTAGAATTGCCAAAATCTTGACCGGTCAGATATTGCGCTGAATGGATCTGCATTTAGGAGATGCCGATGACTGCTGCAGCCGGTATTACTCTCGCCATTTTGCTGGCAACTTTTGCGCTGCTCATCAAAACCAAAATTCCACCCCCGGTTGTATTTCTCGGCAGTCTGACGGCTGCGCTCACATTTCGCCTGGCCCCCCAGGTGGAGCTGCTCAAAGGCTTCCAGAACTCAGGCATGCTTACTGTGGGCGTCCTGTTCATAGTGGCCGCCGGCATGTATGCCACGGGCGCCATTACCATGGTGATGGACAAGATTATCGGTCGCCCCAAGCGCCTGTTGACCGCCCAACTCAAAATTTTGCCGCCCATATCCCTGGGCAGCGCCTTTCTCAACAATACGCCCCTGGTCGCCATGATGATCCCGGTTGTCCAGGACCTGGCTCGTACCTGCCGGCTACCGGCCAAGCACCTTTTTATCCCCCTGAGTTTCGCTTCGATTCTGGGCGGCACCTGTACCCTGATCGGCACGTCCACCAACCTGGTCATCGGCGGACTGGTAAGCGACGCCATCGACCGCGGCGGAACCGACCTGCCAGCTATGCGCCCAATCGCCATGTTTGACACGTCCCTGGTAGCCATACCGCTGACCATCGCCGGTATTGCATTTATGGTCCTTTTCGGCCGCTGGCTGCTGCCGAAAGTAAAGGAAACCAGAGAAGCCAAGGTTCGGTGGCGGCAGTACCGCGCCGAGTTCGAAATCCATGGCACCTCGCGCCTGATCGGTCAAAACTTGAGTGAATCCGGACTGATGGGCATTCCTGACGCCCGGCTGCTCTCCGTTAGCCGCAACGACCGGCGGCATCACGCGTTTCGCGATTTAGGGCCACTGGCGATCGGTGACATCCTGGCATTTTCGGTGAGCCGGGCCGCCCTGGCGGAATTGTGGCGCACCAACCGACTGCTGCCCCATGTCCGCCCGCGGCCGATGCAATCCGAGCGTCATACGCACCAATTGGCCAAAGTGGTCATCGCCCGAAAGAGCCTGGCCGTCGGACGGCGGGTCGCCGATTTGCCCTTGTCCCAAGATGCCTACGATTACAAGGTGGTGGCCATCTCGCGCGACCGCGAACCGGTCCGCTGCCCCCTTAAAGAGGTGAAAATCGAGGCCGGTGACACCGCCGTCCTGGAAGTCAATGACTCCTTTTTCTACGATGTGCGCACCGAAGAAGATTTCGCCTTGACCAAGGCGCTCGACGGCTATCGCATCCAGCGCACGGATCGGGCGGTCATCGCCATGCTGATTACGCTCAGTATGGTTTCGGTGGTGGCCATCGGTTGGCTGAATATGCTCACCGCCGGCCTCCTGGCCGCTGGAGCCATGCTGTTGACCGGCTGCCTCGAATATAAGAAAGCCGCCCGTAGTATCGACTGGGGCACCCTGGTGGTAATTGCCTGCGCCATCGGCCTCGAATCTGCAGTAAGCCGCAGCGGCCTGGCCGCCCTGCTGTCCGGCCTGCTGACATCGGTTGGCGGCAACAATCCGTACACCTCCCTGGCCGTTATCTTTGTGGGATGCACATTCATGACCAATGTCATCACCAACAATGCGGCTGCAGCTTTCATGTTTCCTATCGCCCTTTCCACGGCGGCCCAGCTCCAAGTCAATTTCATGCCCTTTGCCATCACGCTGATGATTGCCAACTCATGTGCCCTTATCACCCCTACCGGCTACCAGACCAACCTGATGGTCTGGGGCCCGGGCGGCTATTCTTTCGGTGATTTCGTCAAGGTGGGCATTCCCATAACCTTGATCGTAGGCGTAATGACCATTTTTCTGACGCCCCTGATTTTCAACTTTTAGAAGATGCGTCTGTAAAAGAGCATTACTTCAGGCGGTAAATGATCAACTCGTCTCCTTTGCCTTTGACCTTGACCGGGGGCAGCTGTTCGGTGGGGTAGGATTCGGTGAGGAGGTTGTAGGTGGTCTGGCTGATGATGATGTCGCACTGATACTGTTTGGTCAGGCCCTCGATGCGAGAGGCTGAATTGACGGTATCGCCAACGAGGGCGTAAGACATGCGCTCTTCGCTACCGATGTTGCCGGCCAGAACCGCACCGGAGTGGATGCCGATGCCGTGGGAAAGCGGCTCAAAACCCTGCTGCTCAAGGCGCATGTTCAGGGCATCCAAGCGCCGGCGCATCTCCAGGGCCGCCTTGACGGCCATGTCGGGATGGTCGTCAAATCCGATGGGCGCCCCGAAAACCGCCTCAATTTCGTCACCGACATACTGCAGAATCAGGCCGCGGTTAGCCTTGATCGCATGCGTCATCTCGTTGAAATACTGGTTCATGATGGTGACCACATGCTTGGGATGATTCTGCTCTACCAGGGTGGTAAAATTACGCAGATCGGAAAAAAGCAAGGTGGCCCTTTTCATTTCGCCGTCCAGGGAGGTCTTGCCGGCGATGATCTCATCACGGATCTCCTGGGAAACGAACTTGCCGAAAGATTCCTTCAAGCTCTGGTTTTCCCGCATGCTGGTGATCATCTGGTTCAGGCCCTCGGCGACTTCGCCGAGTTCGTCATTGGAGACGATCTCCACCCGGGTATCCAGGTTGTTGTTTTCAACCTCTTTGATGACGTGTTTGATCTGCAATAGCGGGTCGGAGATGCTTTTGGCCAGTAAATAGGCCAGCAGCAGACAGATAAACAGCTCATCCAACACAATAAAAGTCAACTCCCCGGCCAGGGAGGTCATCAGCTGGGAACGGGTAATGGCATCCGCCGTGTGCAGGTCCTGGATGCGGGTATAGATGGTCAGCCCCAGAACCGGCAAAGGTATCAGAATCACGCCCAGAAACACAATCAGGAAACGCTTGCGCACCGTAAGCCTAAAAGTGTGTTTGACCCTGCTCAAATGTCCTTCCGGAAAAAATCGTGGTATAAATTTGCGCCACTCATTTTCAAGCACGAAATAGACGACCAGCGTGGTGACCCCGCCGCCGAAAAAGGTAATCCCCAAAAAACGGCGCATGCCGTATAGTAATCCCGGAGCCTCCACATTAAAGAGTTTGCCGGTAATCAGGGGTTCGAGGAGCCCGAATATAAATCCTGCCAAAATCCAGGCCGCAAAGGTAACCATCGTCACCACAATGGGAAACTGCAATGCCTCCCGCTGCAAGTGATATTTTTCGGTCTCCTCCAGCGTATCAATAGAAATCTCACCATTGGCTATGGCAAATAGCCCTTTTACAGTTTTACTTCTGCTAACTTGGAAAATAAAGATAAGCAGGGCTGTCCCGATTACGAAATAGAGGGGTGCATAATAGGTCGGGACGGTTCCAGTGGCATAACCAGGTCCAAGGATCGAAGAAAAGTACACGTAGGTAAAAACGGCCCCGATAACATTGATTAGTGGCAGTAAAAAGGTTATTCTGCGCATGTGCGTACCTCGGCAGTCTGTTCGGTCGATGCAAAGCATCTTCCGTGGTCCGATAAGGATGAAGCTGTCATGATGGATTATAGTGCAGCTTTACGCCTCCACGTAGCTCAGGAGCTTGTCCGTATGGCGATTATCAATCGGTTTCTGGTGTTCAAATTAAATATTAGCAGAATAATAGGGCTTATTGCTTGTCTCATACAGTTTATGGTTTTCGGGGCACATGCCTGCCCCTTACAACTTCCCAGTATAAAACTGTATATAAATGGTGCACAACTGATTCTTGAAATTGCCGCCACACCCGAAGCGCGGCGGTGTGGTCTTTCCGGCCGCGAGATGCTGCCACCGGACGCCGGCATGCTGTTTGTGCTGCCGGAAACCATGCCTTTTGCCGTCTGGATGCAGGACACCCGGCTGCCGCTGGATATTGCATTTTTAGACGAAGCTGGCCGCGTCGTGGCAATCAAACAGCTGGACCCGCAACATCAAAATCTTATATACAGCTCACCCCGACCGGTGCGTTATGCCATCGAGGTTCACCGGGGTTGGTTCGCAGCACATCATGTGAGCGTTGGCGACAACTTGAAAATTCCATTACCAACTAAAGCGAAATAACCCCGACCGAATCGGCGCCCGCCGCCCCCCCTTATTTCAGGTATTCGAAAAATGCCTTACACAGCGGTGAGAGGGTACGCTGCTTATTCATTGTCAGATAAAAACTGCGTTGCAGATTCAGCCCCGTAACCGGCAGGGCACTCAGGTTGCCGGCCTGTAGCTCTTCCTGGACAGCCAGAGCAGAAAGCACCGACAGGCCCACCTTGTTTTTGATCCCCTGGATAACGGCGGTGGTGCTGCCCATTTCGGCCACGATGTTAAGCGCACCGCTCTTATGGCCGGCATCAGCTAAACTGTCGAGCAGCGCCTGCAGGGTTCCGGATCCCCTTTCACGGACAATAAAGGGTTCCGTTAGCAGGTTCTTTAATGAAATCCGTTTGTGATCAGCCCATTGGTGGTCGGCCGACACCACCAGGCGCAGTTTGTCGGTAGCAACCTCCTGTTGGACGAGCTTCCTGTTTTTCATGCGGGCCCCGACTATGCCGAACTCGAGATCTCCGGAAATAATTTCATCGGTAACCTGCCGGGTGTCGCCGATTTTCAGGGAGACCTTTACTTCGGGATAGTCCGCCATGAATCGGCCAATCACCTTGGGCAAAATATATTCGCCCGGTATCGTGCTGCCCCCGATCTGCAGGTGCCCTCGAATTTTGCCGTGATAATCGGCCATGACGGATTCAGTCTCCGCCTCCAACGCAACCAGTTTACGGGCGTAGCGATATAACAACTGTCCGGCGCGGGTCGGCGCGACCTCCTTACCGAGGCGATCGATGAGGCGACAGCCGTGTGCTCCTCCAGATCATTGATGTGGCTGCTGACCGTAGGCTGGGTCAGGAGCACCTGCTCAGCCGCTTTCGAGAAACTCCGGGCTTCGACGACCTTGATGAAAATATTCAACCGCCAGAGATCCACCTGTTTACCCCCTTGTCCTTTTCTTGCGCTTATTCTTAAGCGGGCTTAGATTTTGGCCCTGACCGGCTCCGAAACCTGACATTTAAAAGTAAACCCCGCAACAATCTAATATTTATTTGATCAATTCATACAATAAATAAAATCAATAAGAAAGGCAAAACCCTATCCTCGCGCAGGGACGCAAAGGCGCAGAGAAACACGAAAGCAAAAATTGCGCTTGCCATTGCGCGAAAAACCATTAGCTAAAGGAGTTTTAGATTTATAGGTTTCTCCCGCGTAGCGGGAAACCAATCTTGGTTTTCTCTGCGCCTTTGCGTCTCTGCGCGAGATATTGGTTCAGGTGTTGATTTATTAGGGTTTTATAGACAAAAAACGCCCTTCCACACATATTCTGCATGAAAGGGCGTCGCTGTTATGGAATTGAAACTTTTCTAATGTCTAATTGTCTTCGGCCAACTTCCGAACCCGCAGCGAAAGCTCCTGCAACTGAGTCCGGGCCGCTTCGGAAGGCGCATCGGTCAGCAGGCAAGCGGCCTTCTGGGTTTTGGGAAAGGCAATGATATCGCGGATCGACGGCTGGCCGGTCAAGATCATAACCAGGCGATCGAAACCAAAGGCGATGCCCCCGTGGGGCGGGGCGCCCGATTCAAGAGCGGACAGCAGGAAGCCGAACTTGGCCGTGTATTCTTCGCGTTTCATGCCCAGCGCGGCAAAGACTTTCTCCTGGAGGGCCAGCTGGTGGATACGGATGCTGCCCCCGCCTACCTCGTGCCCATTTAGCACCAGGTCATAGGCCCGCGAGCGGGCAGTCGCCGGATCGGATTCGAGCAAGTCATAATCCTCCTCGAGAGGGGCCGTAAACGGGTGGTGCAGGGCCTGGTAACGTTTTTCGATCTCGTCATATTCCATCAACGGGAAACGGGTCACCCAGTTAAAATCAAATGTGTCCTCCGCGATCAAGCCAAGTTTGCGGCCCAGATGATTCCGCAGGTGCCCTAACGCCTCATTGGTCACGCTGGGCTGGTCCGCAACGAAGAAGACCAAATCGCCCGGCTGCATATCGAGCCTTTTGGCCAGGGCCGCCTTTTCCTCGTCGGTGAAGAATTTGGCGATCGGGGACTGCCAAACATCTTCCCGGACTTTTATCCAGGCCAGCCCCTTGGCCCGGTAAACAGCCACGAAATCTGTCAGGTCATCAATCTCTTTACGGGTAAAGTCAATGCACCCCTTGGCATTTAGCGCTTTCACGATACCGCCTTTTTGAACCACACTGGCAAACACTTTGAACCCGGCATCGGCGACAATATCGGAAATATCTTTGAGTTCTAGTTCAAAACGGGTGTCGGGCTTATCCAGCCCGAACCGGTCGATGGCCTCGGCATACTCCAGGCGCGGGAAAGGCGTCACCAGATCGATCCCTTTTACTTCCTTGAAAATTTTTTCCATCATACCCTCGGCCGTCGCCATGACATCTTCTTCGCCGACGAAGGACATCTCGACATCTATCTGGGTAAATTCAGGCTGGCGATCGGCCCGCAGGTCTTCATCTCGGAAGCATTTCACGATCTGGTAGTAACGGTCGTAGCCGGAGATCATAAGCAGCTGCTTGAACAGCTGGGGTGACTGCGGCAGGGCGTAAAAACTGCCGGGGTTGACCCGACTGGGCACCAGGTAGTCCCGGGCGCCTTCCGGGGTGCTTTTGGTCAGAACCGGTGTCTCGATGTCTAAAAACCCAATCTCATTGTAATATTGCCGCACCGCCGCGGAAATTTCGTGCCGCAAAATAATATTCTGCTGCAGCTGTGGGCGCCGCAGATCGATATGCCGTTGCTGGAGCCGTACATTCTCGGAAACATCGATCTTGTCTTCGATCATGAACGGCGGCGTCTTGGCCGGGTTGAGGATTTTTAGTTCAGACACCATGATCTCAATTTCACCCGTAGCCAGATTTGGATTTGTCATCCCTTCCAACCGGGCCGTAACCTCTCCGCGTACGCCCAGTACGTATTCGCTGCGTATGACATGGGCCTTGGCATGCACTTTGGGATTGACCTTGGGGTTGAACACCACCTGAGTCAGACCATCGCGATCCCGGAGATCTACAAATATAACCCCCCCATGGTCGCGTCGACGCTGCACCCATCCCATAAGTACAACTTCTTTACCGATATCCTCTTTCCCCAGTTCATTGCAGCCGTGGGTTCTGCGCATCTCGCCGAGCTTGTCAGGTGTCACTGTTGCTTACTCCTTTTTTCCCAGTCGCGCGCCCAAGGTCTCCAGGAGCCCCTCGAAAGGCACTTCATCCTGGGCTTTGGACGTCATATTCCGTAAAATAGCCTTATTCTCCTCAATTTCATCATCCCCGACGATGAGGACATGGCCCGCTCTCAATCGGTCGGCGCGTTTCATCTGGCTTTTCAGGCTGTGGCCTTCAAAATCCATTTCCGCCTTTATGCCTGCCTCGGAAAGTTTCGCGACCCACTCAAACGCAAGTGGAAGCGCTGCGTCCCCAAGAGCCGCCACAAACAGGTCCGGATCTACTGCGTACGTCTCTCCGGCCTGGGCCACGATTTCCGCCAGCCGGTCAAACCCGATGGCGAAACCGGTAGCCGGGATTTGCGGCCCACCCAGAGCCTTGACCAGGCCATCGTAGCGCCCACCCCCGGCTACGGCACTCTGGGCCCCTAAACTACCGGTCTGCATTTCAAAGGTGGTACGGGTGTAGTAATCGAGGCCCCGCACCAGCCGCTTGTCAATTGTAAACGGTGTGTCCAGGTTATCCAGGGCCGCCTTCACTGTTTCGAAATGAACGTGACAGGCATCGCAGAGATGATCGAGAATCGAAGGTGCCGCGGCCATGGCCTCCCGGCACCCGGGGACCTTACAGTCCAAAACCCGCAAAGGGTTTTTATCCTTGCGCCGGCGGCAGTCCGAACATAGATCGGCTTCCTTGCCAGCTATGTAGGCCAGCAGAGCATCCCTGAAATCAGGGCGGCATTCTGGGCAGCCCAACGAATTGATATGGGCCATGATATCGGTCACCCCCAGCCGGTGAAACAAAATCTTCAGCATGTAAATCAACTGGACGTCCACATAAGGCGAATCGCTTCCGAACACTTCCGCATCCAGCTGGTAAAACTGCCGATAGCGACCCTTTTGCGGTCTTTCCCGCCGGAACATGGGGCCGATGGTGAAAAATTTCTTAACGGGGTCGGCGGCATAGAGCTTGTGCTGGATGTAGGACCGACAGATGGACGCCGTGGCCTCGGGCCGCAACGTGATCAAGTCGCCCTTGCGGTCCGGAAAAGTGTACATCTCTTTTTCAACTATATCCGTATCTTCACCGATACTGCGGGCAAAAAGCTCGGTGCGTTCCATGATGGGGATCCGGATCTCCTTGAAACCGAAATCGATAAACAGGGCCGTGGCGGTCTGTTCAATATGGTGCCACAATTCCGATTCTCCCGGCAGGACATCTTTAAACCCTCTAATCAACTGTATCATGCGTTTGGCTGTTCCCTTTTTCTGGTTTTTTTGAATAACCTGTCTACCTATCCCAGCCCTGCGCGGAGAGTCAACAAATATATAGGGTCTCCCTTAATTTTGAAGCGTCTTGCGAAAGCCGTAATCTGGTAACGACCCATTTCCGAATGCCGTCAACCTTCCTGCAATGGGTTGGCATAATCGTGAAAGTTTGCTATGCATGGCTTAATTTGAACATCTCTGAATTTTCCTATGATATCTATTGGGTAGAAAAAAATTCAGAAACATTCGGGATAGTCTCAGGGACCCTTCCAGGGAAGACACCCAAACCGGCTGGTAAGACCGCCCAGCAAGTGCAACTTGCTGTTTCCGGCCGTTTTGGTTATATATTTCAGGTGAGCATCTTAAACTGCCCATCCAGAACCAACGACCTGCCTGCCCGAGACATCACGAATCGTGCCGACAGGCCCACAGACGTTATCAACTGAAACGACTTATTAGCATTAGCCTTAAATTCGGCCTGTTTCCATTTACCGGGTGCCGCAAACCCATAAACCGTCTAAAAGCTTATACGGGCTAAATTCACCCGACACGTAACCACCAAAGAGGTGCCGTCATGCAAACACAGATCACCACCACCAAACTTATCAAAATGAAGCAGGATGGAGAGAAAATCGTCGCCCTTACGGCCTATGATTTTCCTTTTGCGAAAATTGTAGCGGATGCCGGGGTGCATGTTATCCTGGTCGGCGATTCGCTGGGTATGGTTGTCCAGGGCGGCACGAGCACCCTGCCGGTTACCATGGAGGAGATGCTCTACCATACCAAAATCGTCGCCCGCGGCGCCCAAGGTGCCATGGTGGTAGGCGACATGCCCTTCATGTCCTACCAGGCCGGGTTGGACCAGGCAGTGGAAAATGCCGGGCGTTTTCTGAAAGAGGCGGATGCAGCCGCCGTCAAACTGGAAGGCGGTGCGGATGTCTCTGATGTGATTGTCGCAATTACGGCAGCCGGTATCCCGGTGCAGGCCCATATCGGTCTCACGCCGCAATCCGTGCATCAGATGGGTGGCTTCAAGGTCCAGCGGGATGAAGACCGGCTGCTGGACGATGCCCGCAAAGTCGAAGCCGCCGGAGCTTTTTCCGTGGTTCTCGAAGGCATCCCCGGCGACATCTCCAAAAAGATCACGGATACGTTGAGCATCCCGACTATCGGTATCGGGGCCGGACCGGACTGCGATGGTCAGATACTGGTGCTGCACGACATGCTGGGGCTCAATGACCGTCATTTGCCCAAGTTCGTCAAGCAGTATGCCCGCCTGGCCGATGCCGCGCGGGAGGCTATTGCAGGGTACGCTCAGGAGGTGGCTGAAGGAAGCTTTCCGGCGGAGGAACACTGCTATTAGAAGCCACCTCAAAAACGCCTTTTGGCCCAATCTCCGCGTTGGGCGCGAGGTTCAAATCCTCGAAATACTGATATGTATTCCTCCGGTTTGAACCTCACACCCGCTTGATCTTGAGCCAAAATCCATTCTTGCGGTGGCATCTACGCTATTACCATAAAAAAGGTAATTGACATGAAACCGGATATCGCCATCATCGGTTGCGGCAAGGTCGGTACATCTCTGGCCTATTTTCTATCCAAAACAGGCTATCAAATCAGCGGTCTTTTCAGTAAAACCCCTGCTTCCGCGGAAAATATCACCCGATTGATCAACGGACCCGATCCGGCCTCTTCATCCGCCGAAGCCGCCCAAGCTGCGGAGGTTGTATTGATCACCACACCGGATGACGTCATTGCCGATGCCGGTCAACTCATCGCCGAAAACGCCGGATACCGGGAAGGCGCAGCCGTCCTCCATTGCAGCGGTGCCCTGCCCTCCACGATCCTCGCACCGGCCAATTCTACCGGTGCCCATATCGGCTCCATGCACCCGCTGCAGAGCTTTGCAGCCGCCCGCACAGACATCAACCCTTTCAAAGGCATCAACATGGCTGTGGAGGGCGACGAACCGGCTGTTGCGCATGCAAGCCGATTGGCTAAGGATCTTGGTGCGCAAGTACACACCATCAAGACCGCCGGCAAAACCCTCTACCATGCCTCGGCCGTGGCCGCCTCCAACTACCTGGTCACGGTTATGGACCTGGCCCTGAAAATGCTGCGGGCCGCCGGCATAGAGCCTGTCGATGGATTCAAGATTCTCAAACCCCTTATCGACGGCACCCTGAACAATATTGAAAAAATCGGCATCCCGGAGGCTTTGACCGGCCCCATTGCCCGAGGCGACGTGGACACGGTGGCCGCCCACATCGAACACATCACCGCGCAGGTGCCGGAACTCAAGGCCCTGTACTGCAATCTCGGTGTGGATACGACGGGGATCGCCCAGGCCAAGGGGGCGCTTGATGAGGATGGTGTGGCCGCTTTTCTCGAGTTGCTCAAAAAGTAGACCGGAAAAAGTGAGCTACTGTCTCGCCCTAAAATGGATAGAACCGATAGGATCGTGTTGCGTATTCTAGCCTACTTTGCTTTTTGAGCAGGATAGCGCGATTGGTGCAACAACTCAGATTACTGCAACTATGCCTCCTTCAAAGGAAGTTTGCTTCTGCCAGAACCATTGGCAAAAAAGCACAGATCAGATATCATCGTATAAATCGAGTTTCCACTATTTGTCATATAGGGTAAATAACATGATCATTTTAGTTTCCCGGGGATTTATGGTTCCGTGACTACTCCACAATTGAGCATATGGTCGATTTTGATCAGATCACTGATTGCGCCATTCAGTTTAAGCGCAGCATCATGGAAGGGGCTCCTAAAACCAGTATTAACCCTGGCTGTTTTTATCGCGCTGCTATTCATCATCAGCAAGGTCTCCCTGAATCCTACCCTGCATTTGTTGGCTCAGATTCCCGTATGGGCTTCAATCGCCTGGTTTGCCTTGGAATATCAGCGCCACCTGGTGACCGGCCCTTTAGAACCCAAATCCGAAGATAGAATGTGGCCACGGTATGGCGCCTTTTTCCTGGTACTGGTATTTTTAGGTCTGATCCTGGCACTCCTTCTTGGGTTGCTGCTCTATATGGTGCTGCCTGCAATTGTCTGGTTTGCCATGGCTATCAACAGCCCTAAACCTTGGTTAGCAGCCGGCTCCGTCTTGATTTGGATTCTGGTGGTTGGGGCCGCGGCTTACCCGGTGGTTCGTTTTGCCTTGGCGCTACCGGCAATCGCGGCAAAACACGAGGTCACCCCAAAGCGAATATGGAACCTATCCCAGGGCAGAGGAATCAAGCTGCTTATACTGCTTGTACTTATTCCCGGATTGATCACCGGATCTATCAGCATAGCCTTCGAAGTCCCCAGCATGCAGACCTGGATAATGCTTTTGGTTGGCATCCTGGAAACCTATTTAACCTTATGCTACCTCTCTATTCTCGCTATTGCATATGGAGAATTGACCGGCCATTTGATACCAGCTAAAACAAGCTTAAAATCGATTGCGGATCAAATTCGTAGTTCCCGATTTCTATGGCCCTCGCTTTTGATGATAGTAGCTGGTATTGGTTTGGCGGCTGTATTTGATGCGGTGTACAAGGTTGAACCCGGTCAACAAGTCATAATCTCAAGGTTTGGTAAACCTGACCGGGTTCAATCCATTGCCGGTCTGAGTATTAAGATCCCCTTTATTGAGGAGGCCAAGCAGGTCTCAGAAAATGAACTTTATAAGATAGAAGGGAACGGGCGATTTTTCACCGTCAATAAGGAAAGCGTTTCCATAAAGTATGGCGCTTTCTGGCATGTAGTGCACGCTGAGACTTACCTGCGGACCACAGCCAGTCAAGCCCAAGTGGTTAACCGGCGCATAGAGCATCTGCTGCAACACCAGATACGCGATAAAGTTTCCAGGCTGCCGCAAAAGGAATTGCAGAGGATAATCGAAGCGGGCTCCAATAAATTTAGTATCGAGAATGATCTTGTCAGTGAATCATCCTTTGATGCTATACTCAAAGAAGTCAACGCCAGGGTTAAAGAATTGGGCATTGAGATGACGGCCTGGCATTTTGAATCTTCCTATAAGCAGTTTTAAAACTACTTTGTGTACAACCTCAATTAGCAGTGCTGGAAGTGAGATCGTCTTAGTGCTTCCAAAATCAGTCAGCTCAAATCTTAAATAACGCAAACTTGTCGTTATCAAGTTTATTATTTGCCTCGGCCAGCTTTTCTTCACCGGAGATAACTGCCACGGCGCTTTTTTCAGTGCTTCCATTGAAATAGGTTTCACCAACAGCCATGACATCTTCGCGGGTTACCGCCAGCAGCCGGGTTTTGTACTCTTGCCGGGCTTCATCGGTGAGGTTGACCAGGTTGCGGTAGAAGGCCTTGCGGGCCGCCGCTCCAGGCGTATCCGGCTTGTCTATTTCGGAACAAACCTGCAGGATGGCTTCCTTTATATCTTCCTGGCGGTAGTCGCCTTTGCGGACAAAATCGGCGGCCTGACGGTAAACCTCCAGGGTACCCAGCAAGCGAGGGTCCCGGTAGGACCCATACCCGAACAGCCCCTCTTCGGAATTGTATACGGCAAACCCACCATACGCCCCGCCTTTTTCCCGGATTTCCCGGTGCAGGTACAGGGAGCGCAATAACTTGGCCGTAACGGACAGAACCGGTGCATCCGGGTGCGCCATCCGCACGGCTGGAAAGACGCTGGCCACATAGGAGACAGCCGAAGCCGTGGACCAGCCTTCCCGGATCAAGCCGTCAGACGCTGCGGCCGGCTGGAATTGGTTAGCGTTTTCGTCCGCGGAACCCAAAGACGCGTTGACGCCGGCCGCCAGATCGGCCGCTGGCCCCAGGGCTTGATCGTCACCAATCAGGGCCATCTTGAGGTTGCCGGCCTGGAACAGGGCCTTCCCAACCTCATCCAGCTTGCCGGCCAGTGCATCTATGGCCGCAATCGTGACATCTGCCGTAATTTCTTTGATGGTTTTGAGCTGATGAATGCCGCTCCATTTTTCACTGAGCAGGCCAGTCGGGCTGAACCCACGGGAAGCCAACGAGATCGCCAGGCGGTGACCATTTTGAAGAACCATGGCTTCCAGTCCGGCCCGGTATTCGAAAAGAAGACTCTTCAGACGCTCGTGATCGGTGAAGCTGTATTCGGCAATCATCTCGTTGAGGATTTCGAACATCCCGGCCTGGTTGCGGTTGAGACACTTGGCGTTAAAGGAGACAAATGGCAGGCATTGGCCCTGTTCAACAAAGGTGGTCCGGGCATGGGCGGAAAGGCCCAGGCCACCCGTAGTAAGGTCCACCCGGCGGGCCATCTCCACGTAGTTGCTTTGTCGGGTTCCGACTTTGGGCAGGGTGTAGGCAAAGATGGGCACCAGCGGCAGCAACTCAGCGTCTATGCTGCTTGCCTCCAGGGCGGACGCAAAATAGAAAATCCCGGCCGTCGGCTGATTATAAGATACCGCCGGGGTTGTCTCTAGGGTGGTTGTCGGTGCGACCTTCTGCATTTCAGGCGGGATATCCGCCAGTTCGAGCGTCGGTAGCACATTAATATCTTCTTCCGCTTCCTGTAGTTCGACCAACGCTCTGGCATCCGCATTGATGCGGTCGTAATCAGCGGTTGAAAGTGCGGCGCTGGTCTCCTGCAGCGCTTTTGCTTCCCGGGCCTGCTCGCGGGCTTCCATTTCATGATCAGGCGTCAAGAGCAATTTCACCCGGTGTGGGTTGTCCAGCAGGTACCTGTGAATGCGCTCTTCGAAAAACGGCCCGGCATCCACCGCCGCCCTGATTTTGGCCAGATCTTCATCAAGTTTCAAAATCCGCTCCGGCTGACCACCGTGCAGCCAGGTGGCGCATATGCTCATCAAGAGCCGTAATCCCTGCGGATACGGGGTGTTGCGCACCTCCTTGCGATGGAATTCCAATTGATGGATGGCCGCATCGATAAGGGGTCTTTCTATCCCATTTTCAACCAGATCCGTGAGCACGGTGAAAATAATTTTTTCCACCGCATCGGAATCTTCGGCCCGCACATCTTTGAGTCCCATGTTGAACACCGTGTCGCGGTTTTCCGCGTCAAAACCGGAATAATCGCTCAGGGCCGACCCGAGACCGGCGTCGATAAGGGCCTTGCGCAGCGGCGAAGCCGGGTTGCCGGCCAGTATTTGTTCAAGTAACGCCAAAACCAGCACTTCGAAGGTGTCGGTAATATCCGCACACAGCCAGGCCTGGCAGGCCTGATGCTTTTTGGCAGGGTCTTCGCTCTTGCCGAGCATAAAAGGAAACTGAGCTTCACGCGGCGCCTGCCACCGCGGCTGACTGGGCACATCGGTACCTGGATCAATTTTCGTAAAATTGTTTAAAATTTTTGATTCGATAAATGCCAGGTGGTCTGCAAGCGGCAAATTCCCATAGGTATAAAAAAAGGCATTGCTGGGATGGTAGTGCCGCCGATGAAAAGCCACCAACTGCTCATGGGTGAGATCGGGAATATGTTTGGGATCTCCCCCGGAATTGAACCGATAGGTGGTATCCGGATAAAGCGAAGAGAGCAGCGATTGCCCCATCACCTGGTTGGGGGCGGACATGGCCCCTTTCATTTCGTTATAGACCACGCCTTTGAAGGATAACGAGGAATTACCGCCATGCTTGCCAGTGCCGTCGACGGCTTCCAGGCGATGGCCCTCCTGCTTGAAACTCAATTCTTCGATTTTGGGGAAGAAAGTCGCATCCAGGTAGACATCCAGCAGGTTGTAAAAATCCTTCCGGTTCTGGGTGGCAAACGGATACATGGTCCAGTCCGAGGCGGTAAACGCATTCATGAAGGTACTCAGGCTACGCTTGAGCATGGAGAAAAAGGGATCCCGAACCGGGAATTTCGCAGATCCGCACAACACGGTGTGCTCGAGGATGTGGGCCACGCCGGTTGAGTCGGTGGGCACGGTCTTGAACGCCACCGCGAAGGTATTCTCTTTGTCCTCAGACGCCAGGTGGATGTGGCGCGCCCCGGTTCCCGGGTGCCGAAGTTCACACATGGTTGCCGACAGGTTTTCCAGGGGGACGACCCGTATGACTTCATAGCCGCCGACTTGATCGCCCGGATTCAGTTGGAGTATCTCCTGTGCTGGATCTTTTGCCATTGGTTTTCCTTTCATTGACCCTGTTCAAACTACGGGCTTAGTGCTGGTGGTCTGTTGAGGCCGGTATCAATCCGGTTTCACCCGATAGACACCCCTGCTGAGACGCTGAATTCGACCCAGTTTATGCAGCCTGAAGATGATGTTGCGCAGTTTCTTTTCACCGAAGCCGGTTTTGCCCTGGATATCCGCAAGGTCAGCCCCTTTATCAAAGGCCTTCATCGCCGTGTACACCGTGTCGGCGGCCGTAGTGGCCGCACGCGGCCGGGTCGCTTTGCGCCGTCCGGCCCGGCTCGCCGCTCGTCCGCCGGCGACACCACCGGCCGCCATATCCTGCAGGAGCATTTCGAGCCGGTCGATCCTTTCCGCAAGTTTGTCTATATCCGTCTTGGTGGGTAGATCGTAATATTGAATAAAGAACTTCACCATGGCGTCAAAACTGACCGCTTTGCCCTTTTTCTTGATCATACCGGTCTCCGTAACTATCTGAACCTGTTAATAATTACAATAAATTATCTCAATCAATAACGTTTCTAAAAAGTAAGGAATGTAACTTTAAAAGTCAAGCATCGGGGGCCAATCGAAGCGATTCAGTGAAACGAACTATTGTTTCCGGATTTGTCAGTTTTGAGTTTCAGACGTTAGGTGTTATGAATAAGGGTCCGAGGGTTCAAGGGGCCAAGGGGCCAAGTGAAAATCAAAAAGCAAAAAACCGGTCAGAAAAACCCTCGAACCCTGGACTCCTTGACCCCTTGGACCCTTGAACTTTCAACAACAACGAAGCCGAATAAGATCTGGCCATACTCGCAATGTTTTATAATTTGAACGTATCGATTAAAGTGGACCTTTCATGACCTCTCCCCGCACGCTGCTTTCAGCCTGGAACCTGCACCCGAAAAAACAACTCGGCCAGAACTTCCTGTCCGATCCGTCGACTGCCCGGATGATCATCGAGCGGGCCGGGTTACATCCGGAGGATACGGTCCTGGAAATCGGTTCCGGCCTGGGCGCCCTGACAATCCCGGCGGCCATGCAGGTGGCCCGGGTGACTGCCGTGGAAACCGACCGCAAAATCGCGGAGCTGTTAAAAACCGAACTGCTGGCTGCAGGTAGCGACAACGTCACGATTGTGCGGGACAATATTCTCAATGTGGATATCAAGAAGGTGGCCCAAGGCGTGGCAGGTAAAATCGTGGTGATCGGCAATCTGCCTTACAATATCTCATCCCAGATCCTGGTAAAGCTGATCAACTCCCGGTCAGTTGTCGATCGGGCCATCGTCATGTTCCAAAAAGAACTGGCCGAAAGGCTGGTGGCCAAACCAGGCAGCAAAACCTACGGTCGCATCACCGTTATGTTGGCCTATTGTTCCCAAATCAAATCACTGGCCACGATCAAGGCCCAGATGTTCTTCCCGCGCCCCAAGGTTGATTCGGAGGTCATTGAAATCCGGTTCCGGGAAAACATGGGTGCGCAGGCCGATGATGAAGCCTACCTATTTCAGGTTATCAAGGCTGCCTTCGGTAAACGGCGCAAGACCTTGAAAAATGCTCTCAGTCAGAGCCAACTTGGAATCGATGGTCAAACGGCCGCAAAAGCGCTCAGCGCATCAGGTGTCGACCCGGTGCGGCGGGCCGAAACCCTTACCGCTGCAGAATTCGTACGATTGAGCAATACTATCGGAACTGTCCTAAAATAGAGTAACTTGCGCTAATCTAATCATACATGCTGGGAATGAAAATAAGTTCCACAGCTTTAAATTAGTTGCGGGGTTGTCTAATCGATAGGTATCATCGCTGGGGACTTCATCTGAGGGTGGTAAATTCCAGAGACTTCCTGATTGTAAAGTGACACATTGACGATGCGAGGCAGAGCCGGTTTAGCTCTGCCTTTCTTGGTTTGATTGAGCCATTTACGCGGGGTTGTTTAAAAACTCTAAAAGGGCTTGTAAATTATATTACGTCACGCCCCCACATAATGGTGGAATCTACTTTTAGGCCCCGTGAGCGAATGAGCAATATAGGACGATCGACAACTTGAAGCAGACCGGCCGTAATGCTCCCGTAAAATACGCGGGCCACGCCCGTACGGCCATGGCTGGCAATCGCTATCAAATCCACATTCTCTTCTTTGGCGACATCTGTGATTACATCAACGGCAGGACCAAAAATGATCTTTGATTGGGCTTGAATATCTTTTTCAGTAAACTTGTTGGTAAGGTCTGCTAAATACGATTCCGCCCTTTTCGTCTTGCGGTCAAGTTCGCCCTCATCTAAATTGGATTGGATACCTTCGCCGCCTGCCCGATGGGTATAATCCAACGCTGCCAAAAAAATGACTCTTGCTTTGGAAAAATGAGCCAATCCCTCCACATGCTCCAATATTGCCTCTGCCCGTTTTGAACCATCTAATGGAACTAAAATTGTTTGATACATGGCTGCCTCCTTTCTTTATGAGTAAGATCACCGGCAAATGGAACTTTAGTGCCGGAACCTGAACCCAATTTAAGCGATTCACGACTTTGGGGTGCTCATTTTCAAGACTTGGATGCAACTGTATTGATGAGAAATCAATGAAGTAGAGCGTTGACTACCAGAAAAGGGGAGAGCGGAGAAAATTAGATCGATAAGTTACTGATCGTATACAATATAATATAAATTGAGATCTAATTTTGTCAACAAAAGGGGGCACTGGAAGCCATCTCAAAAAAGGATTTTGGTTCAAGGTCCTGTCTACGCCTTCCAGGCTACGCTGGACAGGCAAGGAGGCTGCAAATATCACCCCGGAAGAGGTGCCAGCGAGACCAATGCCTAACGTGGTAAATACTGGCGTATTTTGAAGACTTGATATGAGCGCCCAGCGCCAAGATTTATCCGCCTCAGGCGGATTGGGCCAAAAGACTTTTTGGAGATACCTTCTAGTAAAAATCTGGGTGGGAGTTGCAGACCCAGTCCACAACTTATCAGGGGTTGGCCTTAAACATTAAGATGGTTTATACCTGCTTGTCCTTTCCTCAATTAATCGCCTCTTGTTCTCCTCAAGCGGAGGGAGTGTTTTAAAACCATTCAACAACGCGCGACTCACATTGGTTATGAAACCCGCTAAAATGTCATCATTGTCGACAAGAAATCTATTGAATTCCGTATTGGGCGAGGTAGCGACACCATGGCTCAACATGGCACGCGCATAGCGAACCCGCATGCGCTGCTCCTCGTCCAGCTCTCTGAATTCAGAGTAATTATCAAGTCGCTTGTCTTGCCACTGCCAATGCTTTTCATGCCGCTCGTATCGCAGGTCCAGGTTATATCCACTATGCATGCAAGTGAATAGATTGGGTTCATCCCTGGCAAACAATATGTACCCGACCGCCAGATCTATCCAGGTATCACCCGTATAGGTTTTGGACTCGTATTCCTTGAGCAATCTCCAGGCTTTTTTGACAATCTCGTCTTCCAGGGCTTGCATGTTTTTAAGATTGGAATAGATGGGCATGGTTGAGCAGCCCATTTTTTGGGCAACGGCCGGAGCGGACAGCCCAGCCAGACCTTTTTCCCTGACCAACTCAAACGCGGCCCTTACAACGTCATCAGCGGTGAATTGAGTTTTTCTTGACATAGTCTATCACAGCATATTATAAACACCTTTATATAAATACCTTTATAACAAAACGGAATTGCCTGTCAAGTATGTTATCTCGATTAGAAAGCTATTGAAATTAAGGTGGATTGCAATATTTGCCCAAGTTCTAGCAACAGGGTGTTGGTTCTAATTAGCTGATTGGGTTAATGAACTCATCACCTGAAGCCTGGGTCACCCGGATAAGCCAATTTCTATATTACTCAACGATTAATCGTTGGTAAAATAGATATCCCAATATTTCAAAAGCGCATAATAAAACAACAACTTTTTTAATTGGTACCAGGCGCCGAAGAACTCATCGACCATAACTCAAAGAGATTGCAGTACTGCCGACAAACGTGTGGGCGGCTAAAGCGGTTAACCAGTAAAGAAGGTGCCGCGGGGAAAGTCAAATGAGAAACAATATCGATCTTTACCAGCAGATCCTCCGGGATGCTAAAAAGATAGAAGATATAAAATTGGCACGCCTGGTCCAGGAGCGGCTCAGCCCCTATTTAAAAACCAATTTAGAGAGCTATAATAAAATTATTCCCTTTCCCACGGCACCGGTAGGGGATAAGCACATATATCCCGAAGATAATTGATGCATATGCCCATGCTGAATGAATAGCACCAATGCTATGCCTCGCACGCTTCTATTTGGTGGCGTTTGGCCATGGGGGTACAAAGATTCCGAATTCGACAAGATGCTCGATTATGAAGTAATCAAGACAGAGTATAGCCAGCATGTTTCAATTGAAAAAACAGTTTTCCTGTTTAGGAAGACTACGACCTTTATTCCTCGGTTGCGATAGACTGGCGTTGACCACGTAATGTTGGCAACAGTCCGCGGCTCAGATATCCTAAACATACATGCGATTTTTTGCAGATTTGTGCTATTGGCAAGAAACCCCAAAATACCAAGATTATTCCTCAGTTGAAAACAACTGGCTTCAACCGAACCATATTGGATAGATTCCACGGTTGAGATATCCTAAGCATACATGCAGTTTGCATGCATTGTGCCTTTGGCAAGAAACCGGAAATCCGAGTTGGTCTCCTATGTACACAACATCTTGTGTTTTATAGTAATTCCTACTATAATTTCCACTTAGCCCCAATTGTGTCTCTTGGCTAGCTGTTCTGAATCTGTGATCCGCTCAGCTCCGCGAGTTTTGCTGACTATTTTTAAGCTTTTAATACAGTTAGTATTTTGAATTGTTGCCTATTTTGCGAATACCGCAAGTATTCTACAGTTGAGATATCCTGGGTTTTACCGTTTAACGGATACTATCTATATCCTGAGAATCCAAATTCAAGATTCATTGGCGTAATTATCAAATTTTCATTTTGACCCAATCCTACAGTATCTTGTGGGATCTCATTTTCCGCGAGTGGTTGCGTGCTTTCATTTCTCATTACAACGAGCTGGGAATTGAGTATTAAGCCCATTCTTTAAATGGTGAATGAATTGGAAAAAGGGTTTTTTCAACCACCTGTATTTAAAGACGAAGAATCTTCGCGGCTTGCCAAGATGCTTTTTTATATATTGTGGGCGATCATCTCAGTGGTTGGATGTATCATTATCGCTTGGTTGATTAGAGGAAGCCTCAGAGAGTTAGGCCCTTACGCTTTTATAGCCAATCTCCTTGTCATCGGCATTTCATTAGGTCTCCTTATTGTAGTTAGAAAAGGATTCATTAAGATTTCCAGTTTCATATTAGTTTCTTTTTTATGGGCCAATTTTGCATTTCAGGTATTTACCTCTGACGGTCTTCGCGGTTCAAGCACACTAATATTTATAGCAATAATTGTACTTGCCAGCTTGTTGCTTGGATGGCGAATAAGTATAGGATTCACCGCGTTGAGTATCATATATTGTTGGATTTTGGCGTGGGTTGAGAAGTCGGGTTTTTCTACTTTTCAAATCGATGAACCTTATGGCTTGGCTATTGAAGTAACAGCATTGTTCATACTTACATCCGTATTTCTTACCTTAACAACGTCAGGTCTGAGCACAGCCCTCGAACGGGCGCGAAATAGGGAGAAAGAACTGCAAGATAGTGAAAAACGATTCAGAAACCTTTTTGAAAGCGTTTCAGATTTTTTATATTTTCATGATTTGGATGGTAAGTTTATAAAGACGAACTTTTCCCTCAAAAAGGAGTACGGCGTTGATTTGAACATATCAGACTATCCAAATCTGCGAGACATAATACCTAAAAAGTACGGCCAGCAGGTCGATGATTATTTTAACCGAATTAAAGAAAGTGGCAAAGACAAAGGTGTATTAAATGTCAGAATAAAAGATCATGATCTAATCATAGCCTACAATAACTCTTTAGTTTACGATTCGAATGGGATGCCAATTGGTGTTCAAGGGGCTGGAAGAGATATTACTGAACAGGTGAAGGCTAAAAATGAAAAGAAGAAGGTGGAGCAACAACTTTTACATTCTCAAAAAATGCAATCTATCGGGACCCTTGCCGGAGGTATCGCCCATGACTTCAACAATATACTATCCGCAGTTATAGGTTACACAGAATTATTGCAAATGAGCTTGAAAAAAAACAGCACCGAATCTGAATATGCAAACCAAATTCAACAGGCTGGCAATCGCGCTAAGGATCTCGTACAGCAAATCCTTACATTTAGCCGACAATCCAAACAGGAACTCAAACCCGTTGAAGTAAGGATCATTGTCAAGGAGGTTGCGAAGCTTTTAAGATCAATACTACCTGCGAATATTGAAATCAGGCAAAATATACAAAGTCATTCTACTGTGATGGGAGATCCAACCCAACTCCACCAAATCCTCATGAATCTTTGCACAAACGCTGGACACGCGATGAAGGAAAAAGGCGGTTCTTTAACCATCGAATTAAATAACATTGAGTTAAAAAATGATATCTTAGACCAAAGGGCTAACCTTACTCCCGGGATCTATTTGCGTATGAATGTATCCGATACCGGGCAGGGGATGCCCCCTGAAATTCTTGATCGCGTTTTTGACCCCTTCTTTACGACCAAAAAACAGGGCGAAGGTACCGGCATGGGACTTTCGGTTGTTCACGGTATTGTTCAGGTAGTGTCAATAATCTTTCGCACTTTTGATTCGGTGGCCCATCGGTTAAGCTGCGACTTTTTCTTTTTTAAGTTCCGTTAGCAAATTCATATTCAGATACCGTCGTGTTCCCCAGCGAG